>ENA-UOJJ01000393-UOJJ01000393.1-human-gut-metagenome-genome-assembly--contig:-CS66-NODE-393-length-74966-cov-34.266543_pt1 | contig 74966 bp, 66 predicted proteins | sample MGYA00242343_ERZ723890 | MGnify/ENA metagenome assembly ERZ723890
TGGGGGAAAAGACCAATCAGTCGGAGCCTGTCAAACCGTTCCGCAGCTATTATGACAAGGGTGGTGATGCCCGGTGAGCGACCACCGCGACCAGCAGCTCCATTTCCGGGTCAGCAAGCCGGAGTTGGAACGGATTCGGAACAAGATGGAATCCAGCGGCATTCTGAGCATTGGCTCCTATCTGCGCAAGATGGCGCTGGACGGATATTGTCTGTATCTGGATCTGCCGCAGCTGCGCCGTATGGCATATCTTTTGCAGATGTGCAGCAACAATCTGAACCAGTATGCCAAAGTAGCCAATGAAAATGGCCGGGTCTATGCTGCCGATATGGAGGACCTGCGGCAGCGGCTGGACGAACTGATTGACATTGGTCGGCAGATTCTTTCCCGGCTGGCAGAACTTTAAAAATTTTCCCCGCAGTTGGAGGGCTGCGGGGGTACATATGGGTTGACATCCTTGCAACGCAATAGCGGATACCTTTATAATAAAGGCGGAAAGGTTGGTGTTCGATATGATGTTTGTGCTGAAGAAAATTGCTCTTTTTCCTATTTCGCTTTTCGCTGCTTTTCTGGCTCTGATGGCAAAATGGTTGCTGAACCTGTCGGCGTTCGTGCTGGCGCTGCCCATGCTGTATATTTTCGGCTGCGGTCTTTATACGCTGTACTGCCGGGAGTGGTTACAGTTTTTGATTTTGCTGGTGGCAGAGTTTGGATGCTTTCTGCTCATCACAGCCGCAACGGTCATTGTGGAAGCCGTGGAATGGTTCAGCGGTTGGATTGCAGAACGGTGATGAGCAAGTTCCCTGCACGTTGCCCGTATCTTTGCTTTGATTTTTTGGGTTTTGCGATTTGAAACCGCAAAACTTGTTGACTTTGCATTGCCTTTGCGGTAAACTATACTAGATGGGAGGCGATTTCGATGATTTACAGACCTTTATATGTAAACCAAATCATGGCATACACCGATACCCCTTTCGTAAAAATCCTGACTGGCGTGCGTCGCTGCGGAAAATCCACGATTTTGAAAATGATTACGGAAAAGTTGAAAACCGAGCGGAACATTCCTGTTGAACGCATTGTCAACTGCCGCTATGATTCGATGGAGTATGCGGATATGACGGCGAAACAGATGTATGCACAGCTCAAAGCGCAGCTCTCCACAAATGGAAAGACCTATCTTTTTCTCGACGAAGTTCAGGAGGTCAAAGGCTGGGAAAAGGTTGTCAATTCGCTGGCCTCTGACTTTGATGTTGACCTGTATGTCACTGGTTCTAACTCCCATATGATGTCCTCGGAAATTTCAACTTACCTCACAGGACGATATGTTGCTTTCCGCATCTATACGTTGTCTTTCAGCGAATACCTGACGTTCAAACAGCAATACGCTACACTTAGCGATCCGAAAGACGAACTTGCCAACTACGTTCGTCTGGGCGGTTTTCCTGCCACACACTTGCAGGCATATGCGCAGGATGAAGTTTACACGATCGTCCGGGACATTTATAATTCTACTATTTTCTCTGATATTGTCCGTCGGAATCAAGTCAAGAAAATCGACCAGTTAGAGCGCATCGTCAAATACACGTTTCAGAATGTCGGTAACACATTTTCTGCCAAGTCGATTGCGGATTACCTGAAGTCCGAGCGTCGTGCCATTGACAATGAAACCGTTTACAGCTATCTCGAAAAGCTGGAAAATGCCTATTTGCTGCACCGCTGTTCCCGCTATGACCTGCGTGGCAGAGAAATTTTGAAAACGCAGGAAAAGTTCTACCTTGCAGATACCGCTTTACGATACAGTGTTCTCGGTTATAATGCCGACAGTGTTGCTGCCAGCCTTGAAAACATTGTCTATCTGGAGCTTTGCCGCCGGAGATATACTGTCCAAATCGGCAAAACACCCGATGGCGAAATCGACTTTGTTGCTGTACGCCAAAACGAAAAGCTGTATGTTCAGGTCACACAGCAGATCAATTCCATAAACACAGAAAAACGTGAATACGAGCGTCTACTGGAAATCCACGATAATTATCCCAAATATGTTCTCACCACCGATGCTTTTGCGGGTGGCAACTATGAGGGGATCAAAACAATGCACATTGCAGATTTTCTTTTGAGTTCGGAATATTGAACATTCACGTTTTCCATCAAAATGCCGCTACTGTGCGGCATTTTCTTTTTGCCGGGAGGTGATTCAGAATGGCTGCAACACGTTTGATTGCGCTGCACAAAAACAAAGGCAAGTCGGTTGCGGCCTGCCTGAAAAGCCGCACGGACTACGCGAAGAATCCTGACAAAACGAACAGGGGAGAGCTGGTCAGCAGCTATGAGTGCAGCCCTTTGACCGCAGACGAAGAATTTATGCTGTCCAAGCGGCAATACGAACTTGCCACCGGGCGCAGACAGAAAAATGATGTGATCGCCTATCAGATTCGGCAATCTTTCAAGCCCGGTGAGATCACCGCAGAGGAGGCCAACAAGGTGGGCTACGAACTGGCAATGCGTTTCACCAAAGGCAAGTATGCGTTTATCGTTGCCACTCACACGGACAGGGAACACATCCACAACCACATTATTTATAACTCCACCGCGCTGGATGGGACACGAAAATTCCGGGATTTTTTCTTTTCAGCGTTGGCAGTGCAGCGGTTGAGTGACCTGATCTGCTTGGAACATCAGCTCTCTGTCATTGAGATAAAGCCTTACCGTGAGCGGCAGAAGCGCACGCTCTACCCGCCGAAAGAAAGTAATCGTGACCGGCTATGCAGAGTGATCGATAGTGTTTTGGATGAAAAGCCCAAGGACTACGAGGACTTTCTGCAAAAGCTGGAGCAGCAGGGCTATGAAGTCAAACGCGGAAAGTACACCTCCGTCAAGGGCGCACGGCAGAAACGATTCATCCGGTTCCGCACTCTGGGGGCAGGGTACAGCGAGGAAGAACTGAAAGCCGTCCTTGCAGGAGAAGCGGAGCACCGGCCGCGGCAAAAGTGCCCGGCACCGGAGCAGAAATTTCAGATGCTGGTGGACATTCAGGCAAAACTGGCCGAGGGAAAAGGCGCGGGCTTTGCCCGCTGGGCAAAGCAGCACAACTTAAAAGAGATGTCCCGGACGCTGGTTTTCTTGCAGGAAAACCAAATCGGCAGCATCGAGGAAATGCAGGAGCGTGTGGACGCTGCCACTGCCCGTTATCATGAACTGGGCGATTCCATTAAAGCATCAGAGAAACGGCTGGCAGAAATCGCAGTGCTGAAAGCGCACATCATCAACTACGCCAAGACGCGGTCTGTCTATGATGCTTACCGCAAGACCGGATACAGCAAGCACTTTCTGGAAACGCACCGCACAGAGATCACGCTGCACAAGGCGGCGAAAGCAGCGTTTGATGAATCCAATTTGAAAACGCTCCCCAAGGTCAAAGAGTTGGATGCGGAATATTCCAAGCTGCTGACAGAAAAGAAAGCACGCTACCCAGACTATCGCAAAGCGAAAGAAGAAATGCAGGAGCTTCTTCGAGCGCAGAAAAATATTGAGCTTTTCTTCGATGAGGAAAAGAAGCCAGAGCAAACCGAACATTCCAGATAAACAATACGACCCTGAGAACTTTGCCGCTTCTCCGGCAGGGTTCTCAGGGTCTTTTTTTGATTATTGCTCAGTCTGTACTCAGAGCAGCATTCCCGGTGCTTTCAATTTGTTTAGCGATCATGCTTTCCAGTTCCTGCGTGATGGTTGCACAATTTGCAACACGGTAATTCCAGAAATAAGAAACACCTTCGCACTCTTCCACGGACAAATCGCTGTTGACCAAAAGCAAGCTTTCTGGTGTCACATTCAGCTTTTCGCACAGAGAAGCATATTTTCCATAATCAATGCTTCGGCTGGAGGATTTGGCTTCTACCCAGAAAAATTTTCCATTGATGGAGAACACGACATCCAGCTCATGCGTGTTCCCTACGGATGCCGTTTCTGAAAGAACCACATTGGAGCAAACCGAAACTTCTGCGCCCTGCTCCTCCCGATAGCGGTTCAGGATCTGCTGAACCTGATGCTCTACAAAAAGCTCCAGCCACTTTCCGCTCAAAAAATGCCGGACGGTTTCATTTTGCGCAAGTTCATAGACGATATTCTGCGGGTAAATCACAATGGCTGCAAAAAGTCCCATTTTGTCCCACGTCTGAGCAATCTCTGAAAGTGTGGCAAACGATTTTTTGGACGCACCCTTTGGGATACGGAACGAAAAAGAACCGTCGCTCTGCATATGTGTTCGGATAAACTGCAAGAAATCCACCACCACCGGGTCGCAAAGAGCCTCGCCTGTTTTCCATGCCATCCGCTGAACAGCAATCGGTGGGAGTTTTTCCGGCACGACCTGCTGAACGATTTTATACCCACAGCGTTCCAGATGCTCCAATGCGGTCAAAGGCTTCTGGATTTTTGCTTTGACTTCGGGCTTTTCTGCTCCGGGTGTATTCTCGGCCAGATAGTTGAACTTCCATCCGTATTCCCAAGCAGGCGAACGGGTCAGTACCCCGACCGCATGAAATCCGCTGTCATGATCCTCCATCGGAAATGTGAACTTGTTCTTATGGACATTGATTTGGAGCGTTTTGTTTTTCAGTGCTTTCTGGTAAGCGTCAAGAAAAAATTCCTTTCCCTTATATGCCAGCTCACTGGAATTATTTGCAGAAAGACCAGCATTTTTTGCCAAAGAAAGGAGCAGACAGGTCGCTTTGGGCAGCTCAAGGATCTGTTCCATCTGCGCACCGTCCGGAATATTTGCATTATCGGACTGCGACGATTCGTCTGCCGGAATCTCCTTTGCTGGTGCAGAAACCTCGGGTGTCTTTTTTGAAGCAGTCTCAGATTTTCCAGACTTGGGCAAAGGCTTTGGCTCCGTGTAAACTTCCGCAATGAATGATTCATAGAAATCGATGCACGGAAGTTTTCCTGCCGCTGCAAGTCCTACATAGATTGCAGCCGCCCGCGAGGAATCGCCATAATACTTTTTAGAATCCGCTGCGGCAGCAATATCAGAAAAGGCATTATATCTGCTTAGCTGCGCAGCCTTTTCCGGGAGCTGCTTCAACGCACGGCAGTAGAGCCACTCAAAAAATGAATCCGGGTGCGGCTCTATCGGATACTCACTTCCTTCCAAAGAGTAGCGCAGCAACTTTCCATTGGTTCGCAGCCGAGTGTCCTTATGGACTTTGGATGGCGCACAGGTCAGAAGGTCAGCGAATGGCCCACCATGTTCAAATACCTTGGCAGCTTCAAAAACCGTGCTGATGGGCACATCCTGCGCAACAGAATCCAGACGCAGCAGAAGCCGCAGAGAAGAAACAGCCTCACCCTCCGGCTGAACGGATGCAGAGCTGACTTCCAGAATGGAAACATCCGGGTCTGTTGTATGGACGGCATCATGGACGGCACGGATATTCTGCCGCTTGCTACCTTTTATCCATGTGAATGTCACCGGCTGTTCTTTGCAATAGGGGTAGCCGGATATGGGAAAACAAATGGTTCGTGTAGCCATGAACACCTCCAACTTTTTAGGGCAAACAGGTTTATGTAAATCAAGTATAGCACAATTCCGGATGTGCTGCATAGCACTATTTTCTGCTTCCGGGAATTCATCTGTGCAAAAAGTGCCGATACCACAGGCATCGGCACTCAGATCAAAAAAGCATTTTGCAAAAATGCGCAGCCTGCATCCACCGGATGCAGAACACAAGGGGTTTGGGCACAGCCCAACAAGCATTTTGAATTTGGATTTTGAAAAATCCGATTCAAAAATCGCAAGTTGGTACCAAGTTGCACTGCTTGCGACGTAGATGTTTCCGTTAACTACTGCGCCAGAAGTTTTTAAATCACTTCAGCTTTGCGAGGATATCGTCTGCGCTCACGCCGCTCGCCAGCAGTTTTTTCAGCACATCCTCGGCTTCAGCTTTCTTTGCGGATTCCGCTGCTTTAGTTTCAGCTTTGACCTTTTTAGCTTCGATTCTGGCGATTTCCTTGTCGATAGATTTCAGCTCTGCCTTCTTGGCTTTCAGGTCAGCTTTCAGCGCATCGATATTCGCGGTGATGGATTCGATTTCAGCGGCAGCGGCTTCCTTTGCGGACTGCTTTTCAGCAATCTGAGATGCAAAGTCAACGGTTGCTTTTACGGTCTTGGGCTTGTTCTTGCTTCCTTTGGGACGGGGCATAGGGGACACCTCCAATGTTTTTTGATGGTTTCAGTATAACACGCGTTTTTTGTGTTCGCAAGAGGTGCATTTTGTAGAATAAAAATATATCTATGAGTTAAGCAATAAATCGATTTTGGAATATGCGCCGGCGTGGGTTGCCAACTTGTTGGGGAATATCTCCTGCTGGTCGTAGAGATGTTCAAAGCATTTGGCAACGGCATCTTTTACAGTCGTGATGAAGTTCACCTCACTATGATGTTACAGAAATCCGTGCAGCTACGCATACGCATCTGCGTATGATGCAAAAGTATTTTATGATACAGAGAATGTGCAGCCGCGTAATTGCAAAGAATGTATTTAACAAAAAAAGTATCCTCCATAGTGATAATGGAGGATACCAATCTTTCGACATCGTTGTTTGAATTCTTCTCTTATTTTATCATGGTTATATCTGGGAATCAATAGAAATCCTTACAAATGCATCCCACCTGACCTTAGAAAAAACCTCGCAGAAGCTGAAAGTTTTTTGCACATTGCCCAGTTCTGCATGAAAAATCCAGCAAAAAACGAAGGTGGACAGAATAAGTGGTCAGAAGGGTGTCCAAGACGCAGGAGGAAACAGAAATGGCACGACGGGGAGAAAATATACGCAAACGCAAAGATGGTCGGTGGGAAGGCCGCTATATCAAAGCGCGCACACCGGAGAGGAAAATCCAGTGGGGCTACGTCTATGGCACAGTCTACGCAGAGGTCAAACGGGTGCTGATTCAGAAAAAAGCGGAGGCAGGGTTCTACAACCTGAAAAGAACTGACCTGACCTTTGACGCATTGGCTGAGGTATGGCTGCGTTCCCAGCGGAATGCCGTAAAAGAATCCACCTATGCGCATTACTCGTACACGCTGCACAAATATCTTCTTCCAGTTTTGAGTAAAGTGCCAGTTGCATCCCTTGAGGAAAGCTTTCTGGAACGGGCTATGCAGCAGATTATTGCGCCGATAGATGCCGCACACAAGCCGCTGGGGAGCTCCTCTGCCCGGGAATGCCTCTCGATGCTGCGCCGTATCTGCAAATATGCCGCGCACTTGCGCCTGATCCGTCCGATGGAGCTAGAAGTAGCGCTGCCAAAAGCCATCGACAAAATTTCTGTACCCCTCTCCCCGGCGGAGCAGCAGCGGCTTTATCAGTATGTACAGGAGAACCCTACGCCCCGCAAAATCGGCTTATTACTAGGGCTGGAATTGGGACTGCGTATTGGCGAGATCTGCGGCTTACAGTGGGGCGATTTCGACCTGAAACTCGGAACGCTGAAAATCAACCGGACGGTCTGCCGAATTTCCTGTGAAAATGGGCATACAAAGGTGGTCATCCAAACGCCTAAAACCCGCACCTCCCGCCGGGAAATTCCAATCCCAAAGCAGCTGCTTATTATGCTGAAAAAGCTGCGCGGATGTGTCAGCAATGCTGCATGGTTTCTGTCCGGCAACGAGTCCAAGCCCACCGAGCCCCGCTGCTACCGAAAAAGCATCAAAGCATATCTGAAACGGGCAACTGTCCGGCAGGTACGTCCGCACGCGCTGCGCCATACCTTTGCAACGACCTGTCTGCAGGCGGGGTGCGATGTAAAGACCCTCAGCGAATTGTTAGGACACGCTAACGCCAACATCACCTTGCAGCGCTATGTGCACTCTGACCTGACCCGAAAGCGCCGGGAGATGAACCGGATTTTCTCCCATCAGGTGTCCATGAGGGACGGGGATGTACTAAATATAACGTAATAGCGCACGATTTCTATGTTGTTCCTCCATTATCACTGTGGAGGATACCCCTTTATGCGGGAAGGGGTGAACAAGGTGGCATTGCGCCTGTTTGAGCACAACGAGAAAGCATATCATGCGGCAGTCCGGATGATGGACCAGTATGGCAAGGCTGCCATTGTTCATCCCACCGGCACCGGAAAGAGCTACATTGCGTTCAAGCTGATCGAGGACAACCCAGAGAAGGTCGTAATCTGGCTTTCTCCCAGTGAATATATCTTTAAGACCCAGCTGGAGAGCCTGAAAAGGAACGACCCGGATTTTCCGCTGGCAAACGTTCACTTTTATACCTATGCCAAACTGATGTGCTGCACGCAGGCGCAGCTGGACAAAATAGCAGCGCAGAAGCCTGCCTATATTATACTCGATGAATTCCACCGTGCCGGTGCTGAATGTTGGGGCGAAAGCACGGTGGCTTTATTAAAGTTATGCCCGGATGCAAAGCTTCTGGGGCTGACGGCAACAAACATCCGATATCTGGATAATAACCGCGATATGGCCGAAGAGCTTTTCGATAGCCGTGTTGCGAGTGACATGACCCTTGGCGAAGCAGTCGTCAGGGGTATTTTGCCTGCCCCGAAATATGTGACCACAGTTTATCAGTACCAGAAAGCCCTCGCAAAGTATCAGGCACGGGTGGACAACTTGCGGGCACCGGGCATTCAGGATGTGAATCAGAAATATCTGGACGCCCTGCGCCGCGCTTTGGAACAAGCGGATGGTCTGGATAGGGTCTTTGCACATCATATCACGAATAAGGCTGGCAAGTACATCGTGTTCTGCGCCAACAAGGAGCACATGGACGAGATGGCGTCCCATGTGTCGGAGTGGTTCGCCGGGGTCAACCCGGACGTGGTGGTGTACGAAGCCTACTCGGATGATCCGAATACCGACAAGGCGTTTGCGGACTTCAAGACGGATACGACCAACCGGCTGAAGCTGCTGTTCTGCATCGATATGCTCAACGAGGGCGTCCATGTGGAAGGCATTTCCGGGGTCATCCTGTTCCGACCTACGGTTTCGCCCATCATTTACAAGCAGCAGATTGGTCGCGCCCTGACTGCTGGTGATAATACGACACCACTTATCCTAGATGTTGTCAACAACTTTGAAGGCCTGACCAGCATATCTGGTCTGCAAAGCGAGGTGCAGGAAGCAGTCCATCGTCTGTATGCCAACGGCGAGAGCGATAAGATCGTGACCGAGCGGTTTGAGGTCATCGAACAGGTACACGATTGCCGGGTACTGTTCGAACAGCTGCAGGCGAGCCTTTCTTCCGGCTGGGAGCACTACTTCTCTGAGGCGAGCATCTACTATGCGGAACACGGCAACCTGAACGTCCCGAAACTGTATACCACGCCCGATGGTCTGAGCCTTGGGGTGTGGCTGGTGACCCAGCGCCGTGTGCGCGAGGGACAAATCCAAGGAAATCTGACCGAGCAGCAGATTGCGCGGCTGGACAGCATCGGGATGGTCTGGGGCAACCGGAAGGAAATTGCATGGCAGCACGGATTTGAGGTTGCCAAGAAATACCACGATACCTACGGGAACCTGATGGTGCCCGGAAAATATGTAGACCCGGACGGCTACCCACTGGGACAGTGGATCATCAAGACCCGGCAGCAGAAGCTCAATGGCCGTTTGAAGGAAGAACGCATCGCACAGCTTGATGAGATCAGCATGGTGTGGAACATTTTCGATGCCAAGTGGGAAAAGGCTTATGCGCTGGCTGCCGCCTACTATGAGGAAAACGGCAACCTGAATATTCCGCGCTCCTATGTGACAGCGGCTGGTGAACGACTGGGACAGTGGGTCGCAAGCCAGCAATGGGCATACCCGAAAGGAAAACTGACGGGCGAACAGGTCGAGCGGCTGAACCGTATCGGAATGTACTGGGGCAACCGCAATGACCGCCAGTGGAACGAAGGGTATCAGGAAGCGAAGCGCTACTTTGATGCCCACGGCGACCTGAATATCCCGGCAGAATATGTGTCGCCGAACGGATACAACCTTGGCAATTGGGTCAAACGGCAGCGCTATACCCGCCAGAATCCTGAAAAAAGCTGCGCTGTTTTAACAGAGGAACGTATTGCCAAGCTGGATGCCATCGGGATGCGGTGGGAGAACCGGAAACAATCGACCGTGACATCAACGCAAGAAGAACTGATTTTCACCCGACCGGATAAGGCTGGATGAACAAAAAATGAATTTCTATAGGAAAGGATAAAACGGAGCGGGGAAAACCCGCTTCAGAGGGAAGAATCGTGGAGATGAATCGAAAATCAAACCGGTGGCCGCTGGTCATCTATGACCTCGTCATCATGCTGGCGCTGGATCTGTTGATGGTGTTGTTCTATGTCACCACACAGGCACTGAGTTGGCAGAGTGTTGTGCTGCATGGTATCGTTTCGGCGGTGTGTGTATTTACGGCGCGGTATCTGGGCAAAATCTATCAGCAGATCTGGCGCTACGGCGGGATCCAGTGTTATATCCGACTGCTAGTGACTGACGCCGCAGCGTTCGTGGCTGAGTTAATGGTGGAGTGGAGTCTGGCACACGCGCTCGGAGTACAGGCTGTTAGCTTTGCACGCCTGCTGTCGCTTGCCTGCATGAATCTGCTGGCTGCGCTGGCAATGCGTATGGTCTACCGCTACGCCTTCAAATGCGGAAAAGAGGATACCCGGCAGGGAAAATTTCTGCGTTTTCTGCTGAAGGTCTTTGCAGGCGAGGAACTGACCCATGAAATGCCGGAGGCGGTACAGAAGATCAAGATCGCCATCATCGGTGCCGGTCGTGTGGGCGTGAATCTGGCAGAGGAACTGCTGGGCAACGCCAATGCAAACTATATCCCGCGCTGCTTCGTGGATATCAGCGAGGAAAAGGCTGGCCGTTCCATCCACGGCATCCCGGTGCTGCTGGAAAGCGAGGCCACGTTGGAAACGCTACGCAAGCATGAGGTGCAGGAAGTGGTGTTCGCCATCCAGAACCTCAGCGATGAAAAGAAACGTGAGTTGTATACCCGGTACATCAATGCCGGTTATAAGGTGAAAGTCTACGACTACCCTGTAATGCAGTCCGCAGGAAAGAAGCGTTATCTGCGTGAGTTCGATATCGAAGAACTGCTGTTCCGTAAGCAGATCAAAATTTCGGACGAAAAGACCAGTGCTTATTACCGCGACAAGGTGGTGCTTATCACGGGTGGTGGCGGTTCCATCGGTTCGGAGCTTTGCCGTCAGCTGGCAAAAATGAGCCCCCGGCAGATCATCATTTTGGATATCTACGAGAACGGTGCCTACGATGTGCAGCAGGAACTGAAGATTGCATACGGCAACGCCCTTGACCTTCAGATCGAGATCTGTTCCATCACCCACAAGGCGGCGCTGCGCAAAGTCTTTGAGAAATACCACCCGCAGATCGTCATCAATGCGGCAGCGCACAAGCACGTTCCCCTGATGGAAAAGAACTGCGTGGAAGCCATCTATAATAATGTGTTCGGCACCCGGAACCTTGTGGAACTGTGCGAGGAGTATGGTGTGCAGCGCTTCATGATGGTGTCTACCGACAAGGCGGTCAATCCCACAAACGTCATGGGTGCGACCAAGCGTATGTGCGAGATGATCGTGCAGAGCGCCAGCACTTGGGGCAATGTGGTCTACAGTGCCACCCGGTTCGGCAATGTGCTGGGCTCGGCGGGCTCGGTCATCCCGCTGTTCAAGCGGCAGATCGCCAACGGTGGTCCCGTGACCCTGACCGATAAGCGCATCATCCGCTACTTCATGACTATTCCGGAGGCATCTCAGCTGGTGCTGCAATCTGGTCCCATGGCAAAGAACGGCGAGCTGTTCGTGCTGGATATGGGTCAGCCGGTGAAGATATTGGAGCTTGCCGAAAATATGATCCGTCTTTCCGGTGCACAGGGCATCGAGATCGTAGAGACCGGTCTGCGTCCCGGCGAAAAGCTCTACGAAGAGCTGCTGGTCAAGACGGAAGAGTTGGATAAGACAGACAACAGTCTGATCTTTATCGAAAAAGACGCACCTCTGCCCAAGGAGGAAATCGACCGCAAACTGGCGGTGCTGCAGGATGCAGTGGCTTCCAACGATGACGATACGGCGCGCAAGGCTCTGAAACGGGTCGTGCCCACCTACCGCTCGCCCGAGGAGGTAAACGCTACGGCGGAGCAGGCAGAGGAAATGAAGATGCAGAGAAAGACCCCCGTAACGGTCTGATCTATAAAAGGAGGAAACAGATATGGAACAAGTTAAAAACCAGTCGAACAACCGTTCGCTCCTAATGCGTTTGGCACTGGTAGTTTTCGACATCGTGGCGGTGAACCTGTCTTACTTCATCGCGCTGGTGGTTCGCTTCTATGTGCATTCGGAGTTCAACGAGCTGGCAATGCGGTATATCCCGGCGTTCCGGCATTTTGCGCCATTCTATACCGTTGGGTGTCTGGTGATCTTCTACTTCTTTAAAATGTACAACAGCCGTTGGAAATACGCCGGTCTGGGTGACATGAACCGCATTGTCTATGCAAACCTGCTGGCTTTCCTGCTGCAGGTGGTTGGCTCTATGGTGTTCGTCATGCGGATGCCGGTGACCTACTACCTCATCGGTGCTGTGGTGCAGTTTACCCTGACTGCGATCATCCGCTTCGCGCCCCGTATCATTCTGGTGGAGTCTGAGCGCGCCAAGACCATGAACCGCAAGGACGATGCTGCGGTGAACGTGATGGTTGTGGGCGTCGGCGAGACCAGCCATGTTGTGCTGCGCCAGATGGAGCGTAACCCGGAGGGTGTTGCCCGCCCGGTGTGTCTGGTGGACTTCCGTTCCAATGACAGCGGCGACGTGATGCAGGGTGTTCCGGTCATCGGCGGTGTGGATAAGATCGATGAGGCTGTGAAGAAATACAACATCGGCTGTGTGATTTTGGCCGATACCACCATGCCGGACAGCATCCGCAAGCAGGTACGGGAGATCTGCGCAAAGCAGGAAGTGGAAGTGCGGGAATTTACCGGCTACCTGCAGGAATCCAGCGGCTCCATGACCCTGCGCACGCTACTGTCCTATACCAAGGGTGAGGTCGAGGTCGTGCTGGAGGGCGAGCATCATGTGTTCGCAAACGGGGAGCAGGCAGCGCTGGCAATGACCGGCAAATACCTGATCAAGAGTGTGGCTGCAAAGGAAAGCCGTCTGGTGGTAGAGTTGCAGAAGGACATTCTGGTCCCCAATGATCTGAAGGAGGACTGGGTCCGCAGCTACGAAAAAGAGAGTGGCGAGGATATCAGCTTCTTCTAAGGGTGGAAAAGAAAGGACGTTGAGGAATTATGGCATTCAATCGTAAGGGCGATTTTGCGCCTTTTGCAAATAAGGTGTGGCTGGCAACGCCGACCATGCACGGTGAGGAACTGAAATATATCACGGAAGCCTACGAGACCAACTGGATGAGCACCGTGGGTCAGAACATCAATGAAGTGGAAAAGATCGCAGCAGAGCGCTCCGGCGTGAAGTATGCTGTGGCGCTGTGCAGCTGCACCGCAGCGCTGCATCTGTGCGTGAAGTTTGCCGGCGAAAAGCTGTACGGCAAGCCCATGATCAGCCATGGTGCACTGGAAGGCAAGCGGGTGTTCTGCTCGGATATGACCTTCGATGCAACCCTGAATCCGGTGGTCTATGAGGGCGGTATTCCGGTGTTCATCGATACCGAGGCTTCTTCTTGGAACATGGATCCTGTGGCGCTGGAAAAGGCCTTTGAGATGTACCCGGAGGTCAAGCTGGTGGTCTGTGCAGAACTGTACGGCTTCTCCGGCAACATCCGTAAGATCCGCGAGATCTGCGATGCACACGGCGCTCTGCTTGTTGAGGACGCAGCAGAGGCTATGGGCGCATCTTGGGAAGGAAAGGAGTGCGGCAGCTTCGGCGACTATGCGGCTATCTCCTATAACGGCAACAAGATCATCACCGGTTCTTCCGGCGGCTGCCTGCTGACCAACGATCTGGAAGTAGCCAACAAGGCACGCAAGTGGTCCACGCAGGCGCGCGAAAATGCCGCATGGTATCAGCATGAGGAGGTGGGCTACAACTACCGCATGAGCAACGTCATTGCAGGCGTTATCCGTGGTCAGTACCCGCATCTGGACGAGCATATTGCCCAGAAGAAGGCGGTCTACGAGCGTTACAAGGAGGGGTTGAAGGGTCTGCCCATCCAGATGAACCCCTTTGATGAAACGAAGTGCAAACCCAACTACTGGCTGTCGGCGATGATCCTTGATAAGGATGTTATGTGCAAGCAGGTGCGCGGCGAGACCGAGGCACTGTACATAAAGGAAAAGGGTAAGACCTGCCCCACCGAGATCTTGGAGGCTATCGCCGGCTTGAACGCCGAGGGACGTCCGATCTGGAAGCCCATGCACATGCAGCCCATGTACCGGATGCATGAGTTCGTTACGGTCAACGGCTCCGGCAGAGCAAAGACCAATGCGTATATCTCCGGCGGTGTGTTTGACGTGGGTGCAGATATCTTCCAGCGCGGCCTGTGCCTGCCCAGCGATAACAAGATGACCCCGGAACAGCAGGATCGGATCATTCAGGTCATCCGTGCGTGCTTTGAGTGAGGCAAGTCAAAGAAATGGAAAACGTAAAGACAAAGCATATCCCCTATGGCCCGTATGAAAAGTACATAAAGCGTCCGCTGGATATTTTGTGCGGGCTGGCAGCGGTGGTCGTGTTCTGGTGGCTGTATCTGATCCTGATTGTACTGGGTGCGATCTTTATGCGCGGTAATCCGTTCTTCACACAGGAGCGTCCGGGCAAGGACGGTAAAATCTTCAAGCTCATCAAGTTCCGTACCATGGATAACCGCCGGGATAAAGACGGAAACCTTCTGCCGGACGAGGTGCGGCTGAACAAGTACGGTCAGCTGCTGCGAAAGACCAGTCTGGACGAACTGCCGGAAGCGTTCAATATCATCAAAGGCGACATGAGCGTAATTGGGCCGAGACCGTTGTTGGTAAAATACCTGCCCTATTACACAGAGGAAGAAAGTCATCGGCATGATGTGAGACCCGGCCTTTCCGGCTTGGCACAGGTACATGGGCGTAACTGTGTTACTTGGGAAGAAAAGTTTTCATGGGATTTGAAATATGTGCAGAAAATCACCTTCGTTGAGGACTTGAAAATTGTTTTTGAAACAGTAAAAAAGGTCTTTGTCAAGGTGGAGGGTGTCGAATTGAACTATGAAGGAAATCTAGCAGAAATCCGGCAGTCTTTACGTAGCGTACCAGATGAAAAGTGACATATTTTAAAGCATCCAATGCGAATTAGAGTGTATAGATGATTTATGACGATAACTCTGTCGTAATAGTGATTTTAGGGAGATAAATGCATGAATATTTTGGTTTTGAGCGCTGGAACCAGAAACAAAATTGTCCAGTATTTTAAAAGAACTCTTGAAGACAAAGGCATGGTCGTCGCTACAGATATGAGCGAGCTGGCTCCTGCCATCTATGAGGCGGATAAATACTATATCGTTCCTAGAATGTCTGAACCGGGTTACTTGGATAAAATTCTGAGCATTTGCGAAAAAGAGCACATTGATGGCGTGCTGTCGTTGATTGACCCTGAACTGTCTCTTCTGGCTGAGCATGCGGAAGATTTTAAGGCCGTAGGAACGACGGTCATCGGTTCGTCGTATGCTCTGTGCGAAATGTCGCTGGATAAGTTCCAAATGTACAATTGGCTGGTGGAGCACGGATACAATTGCGCAAGATCCTATATGGATAAGGAGGCATTCTATGCCGATGTAGAGGCTGGGAGAATCTCTTATCCTGTATTTGTAAAGCCGGCACGAGGCAGTGCCAGTATTGCGATTTCTAAGGTTTACGATAAAGAGACGCTGGAATTGCTATTTGCCCATGATGATGGATTGATGATCCAAGAATTTCTGGATGGGCAGGAGATCGGCGCGGATGTTTACATCGATATGGTCTCTCATGAGGTGGTATCCATCTTCACTAAGAAAAAGCTGAAAATGCGCGCTGGTGAAACGGATAAGGCTGTATCGTTCAAGGACGAAAAGCTGTTTGAGCTTGTCAAGCGTTTTGCCTTGGACGCAGGATACAATGGCCAGATCGATATCGATATCTTTGATGTGAATGGTGTGTATTACATTTCGGAAGTGAATCCCCGTTTCGGCGGTGGCTATCCGCATGCCTATGAGAGCGGTGCAGACCATATGAAGCTGATTGTCAACAATCTGGAAGGCAAAGCGAATGCGTGCGTGATTGGCCAGTATGAAGATGGCACTTATATGATGAAGTATAACGAGATTATGGTTCGAAAATAAAGGAAAAGGCGGATATATATGAATATCCTGTTTTTAACGATTGGGCAATTTGAGAGCATTGAGGCACATTCAATTTATGCAGATTTGTTACGTTGTTTTCGTGAGCATGGGGACGATATCTATGTGATTACTCCCTATGAACAGAAAACAGGAAAAAAGACAAAGCTGATTCACGAGGAAAATGCACACATCCTTCATATTGAAACGGGCAACGTAACAAAGGCTGCCAACCTTATTCAAAAGGGGTTGGCACAGGTTTCAATCGAATCAATTTACATAAAGGCAATCAAAACGTATTTTTCAAATGTGAAATTTGATTTGGTTATGTATTCAACACCGCCAATCACTTTTGCAAAAGCGGTTGATTTCGTGAAAAAACGCGATAACGCAAAAACATACCTGCTATTGAAGGATATCTTTCCGCAGAATGCAGTTGATATCGGTATGCTGCGCACAACAGGTGTAAAAGGTGTGCTGTATCAGTATTTCCGTCATAAGGAAAAGAAACTTTATGAAGCATCTGATCGTATCGGCTGTATGTCGCAGGCGAATGTTGACTATGTGCTCGCCCATAACCCTGAAGTGAGTAAGGACATTGTTGAGATTTGTCCGAACTGCATCGAGGTCATAGATAAGAGTGTTGATGCCGAAACACGCAGAGGCATTCGCGAGAAATATGACATCCCGGTAGATAAAAAGGTGTTTGTGTACGGTGGTAATTTGGGTAAGCCGCAGGGAATCGACTTCCTGATCGAATGTCTCAAAAGCCAGAAAAACAATAAGAACGCTTTTTTTCTTGTTGTGGGAGACGGTACAGAATATGGTAAGCTTGATGCTTTCGTCAGAACTGAAAATCCGGAGAACATTCGTCTGATGCGCCGTCTGCCAAAAGAGGACTACGATACCATGGTGGCTGCGTGCGACGTGGGTATGATTTTTCTGGATCATCGCTTTACCATTCCCAATTTCCCGAGCCGGCTTTTGAGCTACATGCAGGCAAAGATCCCGGTTTTAGCTTGCACAGACCCGAATACGGATATCGGAAAAGTTATCACAGAAGGCGGCTTTGGCTGGTGGTGTGAAAGCAATGATACTGCTGCGTTTTCCGCAGTGGTTGAAAAAATCGAAACTGAAGATATTGCTCAAATGGGACAGGCAGAAATGCAGTATTTGAAAGAGAATTATTCTGTTGAAGATGCTTATAAAACGATTGCGCGGAAAGATCTGTAATTGTGGACCCGGTAATGATTAAGGAGAAAGTGATTTGATGGAAAAAATCGGCTTTTATATTGCGAAAGGGCTAAGAGCAGTACTTCAAAGACCTGCAATTCGAAGCGGCGTAATTGATAAGCACTCTCGAGTATGCTCCGGAAGTCAGTTGTCACGAGTTGAAATGGATCGATATTCTTATATTGGGCATGATTGCTTTTTAAATAATGTAAAAATTGGATCTTTTTGCTCTATTGCGGACAATTGCAAAATTGGCGGTGCGACACATCAAATCGGTTATGTGTCAACCTCTCCTGTGTTTGTCTCCGGAAAAAATATAATGGGCAAAAATTTTGCTGAACATGCGGACAACGAGACTGCCCAAACAATTATTGAAAGCGATGTGTGGATGGGAATGGGATGCCATATAAAAGAAGGGGTCCATATACACACGGGCGCAATCATCGGCATGGGAAGCGTTGTTACAAAGGATATCCCGCCATATGAAATATGGGGGGGTACCGGCAAAATTAATCAGAAAAAGATTTTCGGACGAAGTGACGGAGATGCTGCTAGAATCTGCTTGGTGGAATTGGCCTGAAGAAAAGATTAAAGAGTATTCTGATTGTTTTGATGATCCAATGGTTTTTTTACAGCAATTAAAGACGGAAGATAACTAGGAGATACTTATGAACATCCTTGCATTAACAAGTGCATATCCGCAACCAGATGATGGGAAAGAAGTTGTTACGCCAACCGTTAAATACTTTTGTGACGAGTGGGCGGAAATGGGCCATAAAGTCATCGTGGTTCACAATAACAGCTGTTTTCCAAGCTTCTTTTATTGGATCCCCGATAAGATGAGAAAAAAACTTTCTTCTCGAGTGGGTCATAATTTGCCGACCGCAGAGTCGAGAAAACCTCTGCGTCGTGTCGAGAGGAATGTGAAGATTTACCGAATTCCAATGGTTAAAGTAATTCCACATGGCAAGTTTGGTGCAGGAAAAACTAGTCGTCAAATATCAAAAATCGAAAAAATCTTGAATGATGAACAATTTGTTCCGGATTTAATAATCTCTCATTGGGTGAATCCTCAAATCGAATTGTTGCCGACGCTTGGAAAAAAATATGGAGCAAAGACCTCTTTGGTTTTTCATGGTGATTGCACAGAACAAAATATCGAACGTTTTCAGTTGAGAGAGAACGTAAAAAAATTGAGCGCAGTCGGATGCAGAAACAAAGAGTATGCGGAGTATGTAAAAGGCGCGCTGAATTTGGAGAGGATGCCATTTATTTGCTATTCGGGTATTCCAAACAAGCTGGCGAACGAGCAGGAGATGCAACTGAAAACTGGCCTGAATCTGGAGTGGAACCGTGAGTTTGTTTACGTGGGTCGACTGGTGAAGTATAAAAATGTCGATGTTATTATACAGGCCTTGAGCAACGCATATCCGGATCATTCGTTTAAATTACACATCATAGGAGAAGGCGCTGAGAGGGAAAAACTTGAGGGGTTGGCCAAAGAGTTAAATGTCGCTGAAAATATTATATTTCATGGTCAGCTTCCAAGAATCGATGTTTTTCGCTTTATGCAAAAATGTTGCTGTTTTATCATGGTCAGTGATAATGAAACCTTTGGCATGGTGTACATCGAGGCGATGCTTGCCGGCTGTGCTACAATTGCATCTAAAAATGGCGGTGTGGATGGTGTTATTGTTGATGGCGAAAATGGTTTCTTGTCGGAACAAGGAAATGCAGCTGCTTTGACTGAAAAAATAAGAGCGATCGAAAATCTCAAAAACAAAGATTTAAATGCACTCCGTCAGAACGGCATTGTGACGGCGATAAAATATAGCGATAAAAATGTTGCTGAAAGGTATATCAATGACGTGCTATCGTGGAAAAACGACTTATGAGCAAAAGCAAAATAGTTGTCCTCACAAGGGTGATAAGGTGTTGGTTTCGCTGTTAGTTTTGGCGTGTTTTCTTTCAAACTTATCGCAACTGCCAGCGGTTGTGTCTGTAGGAATGACGCAGAAATTAAACATGCCCATATGGATAGTTTTACTGGTCTACCTATTGATTTCTGGTCGTGTCACAGTTCGTTACAGCTCGGCGAAAATAATGATGCTGATGACAATTATTTGGTGCGGTATGGCCATATTATATTTCTTGACAGGTATTAATTACTATAATTCTTCAGTATTTGGTTGTTTAATGCTATCAATGCTAATGTATCTTTTGGGCGAATTGTCCGGAAAGTCATTGAAAGAGAAAGATATAGAGAAAATAACAATAGCGTATGTACTATCAACAACTATTGTTTGTCTTTCAATCTATCAAAAATTCTTTTCAATGGGCATTGACCTGACCTCAAGAACATATGCATATGCTTCGAAAAATTCGATATCCCAGATTATTTTTACATCTATTGTGATTCTCATGTTCACGGAGTTTAAAGAAAAAAAGCTGGTTAATATTATAAAAGTATTTGTAATCGCTTTTCAATTTTTTCTTATGATGTTACTTCGCTCTAGAGCCACGATTGTCGGCTTTATAATTTGTATTTTATATATCGTAGTGAAGGGGACATTCTCTCCGAAGTTAAAACGGACGTTGAGCGTAATTCTAATTGGAATGGGCATAGTGCTTCTAACTAACGATAAATTTAATAATATCATTATTAACAATATCTTGCTTGCTAATCGAGATGCTAAAAGTTTGGATTCATTGACATCAGGCAGAATATCAATACTTCAATCTTTTCCAACACTTATACAAGGACATTGGCTAACCGGAATAGGACCATTATATTTTGAGTGTTTTCCACTGTCGGTCATTTTGCAGTTTGGATGTATCATTGGGGCATTGATTTTATTTGTGTCGTATTTTCCATTGCTTAAGAGTTTTCAATTCAAAGATTACGGAAAATATGGAGTAATATTTGTAATCATTTGTATCGGCTACACAATTAATAGTTTCTTTGAAGGGCTTGCGCCTATTGGGCCAGGAGTTAAATGCTATTTTATGTGGCTTTTATTTGGAATCTTGTCCAGTAAGGTAGCAGGAGGAAAACAAGGTTAATGTCGACGTTAAAGAAAAATCTTGGCTATCAAACGCTGTACCAACTTCTGAATACTTGCTTGCCGCTTGTTACATCTCCGTATCTAGCTCGTGTTTTGGGAGCAGCACAACAAGGTGTGTTTTCCTATACGCAATCAATTGTAAATTACTTTACATTGTTTGCAATGCTTGGAATAGTTAATTATGGCACACGTACAATAGCAGCATGTGGTGAAAATCGAGAAAAGAGGACTGTGTCTTTCTGGAACATTTATGCAATTCAATTTGTCGCATCGTTTGCTGCAATGGGGATATATGGTAGCTATCTCTTTTTGATATGCGGAGAAAATATACTGATTGCGTGGATACAGGGACTGTATATTCTTGGTTCATTGCTTGATATAAACTGGCTTTTCTTTGGAGTGGAAGAATTTGATGTTACCGTAAAGAGAAGCATGATAATCCGTATAGCTTCGGTTGTTGGCATTTTGGTGCTAGTTAAATCGCCAGAAGATTTATGGATATATACCATTATTATGGCGGGAAGTACTGTTTTAAGTAATGGCATTCTGTGGTGGTTCGTTCCAAAACTTGTAGATCTGGATGGAATACGCAGGATCAAATTTCTAAATGTAAGAACTCACATAAAACCAGTACTGATACTGTTTGTTCCGCTGATTGCGATGTCGGTTTATCATATTATGGATAAAACGATGCTGGGAATTCTCAGTAGTTATGAACAAACCGGATTTTATTATAATGCTGATAAAATTATCAATATACCAATAGGTATTATAACGGGAATTGGAACCGTGATGCTACCGAGAATGTCAGCGCTTGAAGAGTTGGGTAAAAAAAGTGAATCTGAAAAACTGTTTGAGATGTCAGTCGAAATGGTCATAATGCTTTCTTCGGCAATGGCTTTTGGGATTTCTGCGGTAGCCAAAGAATTCACACCTTTGTTTTTTGGAAACGGTTTTGATGCGTGCATACTGTTAATGATAGTTCTTTCACCAGTACTTATAATAAAATCAATTTCCCAAACTGTTAGAATGCAGTATTTAATTCCAACACATAGAGAAAACATCTTTATTCAAGCTGTCTTTGCCGGTGCGATTGTTAATTTTATTGTTAATAGTGCTTTGATCAATAAATACGGCGCATTGGGTGCGGTAATAGGTACTTTAACAGCTGAGCTTGTGACCTGTGTGTGGCAATGCTGGAAAATAAAAAAAGATATAAATATTGCACGATTGCTTTCAAAATCAATATGTTATCTTGTTTTTGGCTTCGGTATGATGGTGTCGGTAAGATTGGTTGCAAATGTTTTTTCGAACAGAATTATGGGGATTCTGCTTGAAATCTGTACAGGAGGCCTCGTTTATCTGACTCTTTGTAGTATGTACTGGGTTATAACAAAGAATCCGATATTACAATCATTGAGGAAATCTAATATTGAAGGAGTGTAAATAAATGAGTTTATTTAAAGAAAAGACCCTTATGATTACCGGTGGTACCGGTTCTTTCGGCAATGCGGTTTTGAACCGTTTCCTCGCCACCGACATTGGCGAGATCCGCATCTTCTCCCGCGATGAGAAAAAGCAGGATGATATGCGTCATGAGTATCAGGCAAAGATGCCCGAGGTAGCAAATAAGATCAAGTTTTACATCGGCGATGTGCGCGACCTGCAGTCTGTGCGTGGTGCTATGCACGGTGTGGACTACATCTTCCATGCTGCTGCCCTGAAGCAGGTGCCCTCCTGCGAGTTCTTCCCCATGGAAGCCATGCGCACCAATGTTATCGGTACTGATAATGTACTTACTGCTGCCATTGAGGAGGGCGTCAAGAGTGTCATCTGCCTGTCTACCGACAAGGCTGCATATCCCATCAATGCAATGGGTATGACCAAGGCCGTGGAGGAGAAGGTTGCCATTGCAAAATCCCGTATGTCTGGCAACACCAAGATCTGCTGCACCCGTTATGGCAATGTTATGTGTTCTCGCGGTTCTGTTATCCCTCTGTGGATCGATCAGATCAAGGCTGGCAACCCCATTACTGTGACCGAGCCCAATATGACCCGCTTCATTATGTCGCTGGAAGAGGCGGTGGATCTGGTTCTGTTTGCCTTTGAGCACGGTGAAAACGGTGATCTGCTCATTAAAAAGGCTCCGGCTTGTACCATCCAGACGCAGGCAGAGGCAGTCTGCGAGCTGTTTGGCGGCAAAAAAGAGGAGATCAAGGTTATCGGTATCCGTCACGGCGAAAAAATGTATGAGACCTTGCTGACCAACGAGGAATGCGCAAAGGCAATCGACATGGGCGACTTCTACCGTGTTCCTGCCGATAACCGCAGCTTGAACTATGATAAATATTTTAAGGATGGCGACGAAAAGCGTAATATCCTGACTGAATTCAACTCCAACAATACCCGTCGCTTGAACCTGCAGGAAACCATTGATACCATTGCATCTTTGAGCTACATCCGGGAACGTCTGGCGGAGGAAAAGTAAAATGTATGATTTCCAATGGAAGAACAACGGTCAGATCAAGTGTATGATCGTCTGCGGTACGCGCCCGGAGATCATTCGTCTGGCGGCTGTCATCAAGCGGTGCCGGGAGTATTTTGATACCTGCGTTGTCTATACAAACCAGAACTGGGATAAAAATCTATCCACTGTATTCTGGGAGGACTTTGAACTGAAAAATGAGGCAGGCGAGTATGGTCCGGATATCCTGCTCCATGTTGTTGGTAAGCATCTGGGAGAGACTTGCGGCAATATCTTGGCCCAGACCTATGAGGTCATGACAGAACTGAAGCCAGATGCGTTGCTGGTTCTGGGAGATACCAATTCCTGCTTGTCTGCAATTTCTGCTAAGCGGCTGCATATTCCTATTTTCCATATGGAAGCAGGCAACCGTTGTAAGGATGAATGCCTGCCGGAAGAAACGAATCGCCGTATTGTGGATGTTATTTCGGACGTGAATCTGCCTTATTCGGAGCCCGCCCGAAAGTATCTTCATGAGTTGGGAATGCCCAAGGAACGCACTTATGTGACGGGTTCACCCATGGCAGAGGTGTTGAGAGGAAATCTGGAAAAGATTGAAGCCAGTGATGTTCTGGAGCGTCTGGGTCTGGAAGCCAACAAGTACATTTTGCTCTCTGCGCATCGGGAAGAAAACATTGATACGGAGAAAAACTTTATCAGTTTGTTTACCGCAATCAATGCGCTGGCAGAAAAATATGATATGCCCATTCTCTACTCCTGCCATCCGCGTTCTCGGAATCGATTGGAAAAAAGCGGCTTCCAACTGGATCCCAGAGTCCGGGTCAGTGAACCACTGGGTTTCAATGACTACAACAAACTGCAAATGAACGCGCTGGCAATCGTCTCTGACTCCGGCACCCTGCCCGAGGAAAGCAGCTTCTATCTGTCTATTGGTCATCCCATCGCCGCTGTGTGCATTCGTACCAGTACGGAACGCCCCGAGGCACTGGAAGCTGGCGATTTCATTCTGGCGGGTATTACTGAAAACGAACTTTTAAATGCTACTTCCATGGCTATCAACATGAAGAATAAAGGCATTCTGGGCAAGCCCTGCCCCGATTATGTGGACGAAACCGTTTCCATGAAAGTTGTTCGCATTATTCAGGGCTATGTGAATGTGGTCAATCGCTTTGTATGGCGGAAGGATGCCAAGTAAGGGGGAGTCAGAATGAAAATTTTGGTCACCGGCGCTAAGGGCATGGTGGGAACCGCCCTGTGCAACAACCTGAAAAACATCCGGGATGGCAAGAACAAGACCCGCCCGGCATTGCATATTGAAGAAATCTACGAATATGATTTGGACTCTACCCCGGCGGAGCTGGACGAGTACTGCCGGAAAGCGGACTTTGTATTCAATCTGGCAGGCGTGAATCGTCCGGAGAACCCGGAAGACTTCATGAAGGGCAACTTTGGCTTTGCATCTGATCTGCTGAACTGCCTGAAAAAGCACGACAACAAGGCCACCATCATGCTGTCTTCCTCCATTCAGGCTACCATGGCTGGACGCTTCGGCAACAGCGAGTACGGACGCAGCAAGAAGGCTGGCGAGGAACTGTTCTTCCAGTATGCTCAGGAGACAGGGGCAAAAGTTGCAGTCTACCGTTTTGTCAACCTGATGGGACACAGCCGCCCCAAGTACAACAGCGCCGTCAGCACCTTCTGCTGGGCAGTTGCCAACGATGAACCCTTCACTGTCAACGACCGCAGCACAGAGCTGGAACTGCTGTACATTGACGACTTGGTAGAAGGGATGTTCGATCTGCTGGAAGGCAAGGAACAGCACTGCGAGTTTGACGGTGTGGAGACTGTTCTGCAAGCGGACGGTCGTTACTGCTGTGTCCCCGTGACCCACAAGGTTACGCTGGGTGAAATCGTTGGCTTGCTGCAAGAGTTCAAGGCACAGCCGAGTACCCTCATGATGCCCAAGATGCCGGAAGGCTCTTTTGCCAAGAAGCTATACTCCCTGTACCTGACTTACCTGCCCACCGACAAATTCAAGTATGCTTTGAAGATGAACGTGGACAACCGTGGCTCCTTCACGGAACTGGTACACACCGCCGACTGTGGGCAGGTGAGCATCAATATCAGTCGTCCGGGCATCACTAAGGGACAGCACTGGCACAATTCCAAGTGGGAACTGTTCATCGTGGTGGCAGGTCACGGTCTGATTCAGGAGCGAAACATCAACACTGGAGAAACGGTGGAATTTGAAGTATCTGGCGATAAGATTGAGGCTGTCCACATGATTCCCGGCTGGACTCACAACATCATCAATCTGTCGGAGACGGAGAATCTTGTGACGGTGATGACCTGCAACGAGATCTTCAACCCGAACCGCCCTGATACATTCTTTGATCCTGTATAAAGGAGAATACGATATGAAAATTGCAGTTGCAGGTACTGGCTATGTCGGTTTGTCTATTGCCACGCTGCTGTCGCAGCATCACGAGGTCATGGCAGTAGACATTATTCCGGAGAAGGTTGACCTCATCAATCACAAGAAATCGCCGATTCAAGACGAGTACATTGAGAAGTATCTGGCAGAGAAAGACCTGAACCTGACGGCAACGCTGGATGCAGAAGCCGCCTACAAGGATGCAGACTTCGTTGTTATCGCAGCACCTACCAACTATGACAGCAAGAAGAACTTCTTTGATACTTCCGCGGTTGAGGCTGTGATTAAGCTGGTCATTCAGTACAATCCCGATGCTATCATGGTCATTAAATCTACCATCCCTGTGGGCTTTACTGCCAGCGTCCGGGAAAAATATCACTGCGACAATATTATCTTCAGCCCGGAGTTTCTGCGGGAATCTAAGGCTCTGTACGACAACCTGTACCCGAGCCGTATCATTGTGGGTACTGATGTGGATAATGCACGTCTAGTAAAGGCAGCCAATACCTTTGCCGGTTTGCTTCAGGAAGGGGCTATCAAAGAGAACATCGACACTTTGATTATGGGCTTTACTGAGGCAGAGGCCGTCAAGCTGTTCGCCAATACCTATCTGGCTCTGCGTGTCAGCTATTTCAACGAGCTGGATACCTATGCCGAAATGAAGGGCTTAAATACTCAGCAAATTATCAAGGGTGTATGCCTTGATCCTCGAATTGGTGACCAGTACAATAATCCTTCTTTTGGCTACGGCGGTTACTGCCTGCCCAAGGACACCAAGCAGCTTCTGGCTAACTACGCTGATGTGCCTGAAAACCTGATTGAAGCTATTGTGGAATCCAATCGCACCCGCAAAGACTTCATAGCTGATCGTGTGCTGCAGATGGCAGGCTACTATGGCTATGGTGAAGATAACGAGTACGATAAATCTCAAGAAAAGCCCTGTGTGATTGGTGTGTACCGCTTGACCATGAAGTCCAACTCTGATAATTTCCGCCAGTCCTCCATTCAGGGCGTTATGAAGCGCATCAAGGCTAAGGGCGCAACGGTCATTATCTATGAGCCGACGCTAGAGAATGGTTCTACCTTCTTTGGTAGCGAAGTAGTAAATGACTTGGAAGAGTTCAAGAAGAATAGTCAGGCCATCATTGCAAATCGCTACGATAGTTGCTTGGATGACGTACAGGAAAAGGTCTATACCCGTGACCTGTTCCGCAGAGACTAATACTTACCGCAGCCATGTGTTCAGCCACATGGCTGTGCTGCTCAGGTATGCTACCTCTCCGTGGTGAGCAGCAGGCAACGGATTATATTTCGGCTAAAGCATATGATCGTTGATTCACTCGTTGGATGAGGACATAATTACATAATGGGAAAGTATTTTGGAACGGATGGCTTCCGTGGTGAAGCTGGTATTGACCTGACCGCCGACCATGCCTACAAGGTTGGCCGCTTCCTTGGCTGGTATTATAACGCACTGCGCGAGCGCAACGGCAACAACGAGCCTGCACGAATCGTCATTGGTAAAGACACTCGTCGCAGCTCCTATATGTTCGAGTATAGCTTGGTTGCTGGTCTGACTGCTTCCGGCGCAGACGCCTACCTGCTCCATGTTACCACCACCCCTTCTGTGGCTTACATCGCCCGTGTGGATGACTTTGATTGCGGTATCATGATCTCTGCCAGCCATAATCCCTACTACGATAACGGCATCAAGCTGATCGACTGCTACGGCGAGAAGATGCCCGAGGAAACTCTGCTGCTGGTGGAGGACTACATCGACGGCAAACTCCACGTCTTTGATAAGGACTGGCCGGAACTGCCCTTTGCCCACCGTGAGCACATCGGCTGCACGGTGGACTATGTGGCAGGCCGTAACCGCTACATGGGTTATCTGATCTCTCTGGGCATCTATTCCTTCAAGGGCGTGAAGGTCGGTCTGGACTGTGCCAACGGTGCAAGCTGGAATATCGCTAAGTCTGTGTTCGATGCTCTGGGCGCTGACACCTATGTCATCAACAACAAGCCCAACGGTCTGAACATCAACAACAACGCTGGCTCTACTCATATCGAGGGCCTGCAGAAGTTTGTGGTGGAGAACGGTCTGGATGTCGGTTTTGCTTTCGATGGTGATGCTGACCGTTGCCTGTGCGTGGACGAGAAGGGCAACGTTGTCACCGGTGACCACATTTTGTATATCTATGGCTGCTACATGAAGGAGCACGGCGAACTGATGAATAACACCGTGGTCACCACGGTCATGTCCAACTTCGGCCTGTACAAGGCCTTTGACGAGCAGGGCATTGGTTACGCTAAGACCGCAGTGGGCGACAAGTATGTCTATGAGTACATGGCTAAGAACGGCTGCCGTATTGGCGGTGAGCAGAGCGGCCATATCATTTTCTCCAAGTACGCCAGCACCGGTGATGGTATCCTGACCAGTCTCAAGATGATGGAGGTTATGCTGGCCAAAAAGCTGCCCATGAGCAAGCTGGCTGAGCCGCTGAAGATCTACCCGCAGGTGCTGGAGAACGTTCGTGTGACTGACAAGAAGGCCGCACAGGATGACGAAGCAGTGCAGGCAGCAGTCAAGGCCGTAGCCGAGGCACTAGGCGACACTGGCCGTATCCTTGTCCGTGAGTCCGGCACTGAACCGGTCGTGCGTGTGATGGTGGAAGCACCTGACCACGACACCTGCCAGAAGTATGTAGATGAAGTTGTGGAGACCATCAAGAGCCGGGGTTACGGAGTTTGTGAGAACTGCTGAGCCAGATCCACTACGCCACATCTGCAAACCTGTCACCCTCGGAGCTTGTGCTTCTGGTACTACTGGGTACGATTGCGTGGCACAACCGCAAAGATAAGCAATGGCTCCCAGTTGTGTACTGTGTCTTTCTGATCCTCTATATCACGCTGCTACGCCGTGCGCCGGGATATAACGAGAGCATTCGACTCAGGCTTAAGCTATGGCCGAATGCGGGTGTATGGGCAGGCAACTTGCTCAATTTGATTCTCTATGTGCCGTATGGGGTAACAAGCTGGCAGTGGAAGCGGGAAGGCAAGAAGATCGTCGTTGCCGGGTTTGCCTTATCTGTGTTCTGCGAAGTGCTCCAGTACTTGACTGGGCGTGGAATGGCAGATGTCAACGACGTGTTGTTCAACACGTTGGGGGCGGCTGTGGGAGTATGGTTGGCCAGGAGAATAGCTTAGTAGTCACTGTCGTCGTTATCCTCCTCATCTTCATCGTCCTCTGGTTCTATGCCATTCCATCCGATGAATTCTTCTGTGGAGGACGGACGGGATAGTCCATTTCGCCCTCGTCCTCGTCGATGATAGAATTGTTGATGTCGGATTTGTAGAAATCTGTGTTCATTTTAAGTCACCTCTATGGATAAGCATAAAGGCGAAATTGGAACATTATGATGTATATATGCTTGATATCATAAGTTGACCTTGAAAACAATGGACTGAAAGTATAATATTGAGCTGTGAGGACCTGTGTCTCACAGCTTTGCCGCTCGAAACTTTGCACACCTCTACGCGGTGAGCGGCAGGCAACACAAATGATTGTGGCTAAGAATGCAAAGTTTTTAGCAATTCAAAATATTTAGGCAGGTGAATTCGACTATGGCAGAATACAGAATGACCTATTTGGATGCAAAAAAATTTATTGATGATTGTGCCGATAAATCTAGCACGCCTGAACTTATTAAATCACATTCACCGGAAATACTTGCGGCTTTAACGGCGAAAACAAGTGTGGATTGCGGGATGAATGAGAAATCTCTAGATGAAACAGTAACACTGTGGAAAAACCAAATAGGAAATCCCAGCGAATTATTACTTGGAACAAAGTATTTTTCAATTAAGAGTAGTATGATAGAACTGGTTGAAGGAATGGCTGGATCGGGAATACTGGACTTAATTATTTCGAATTGCGTAGCAGGTGTCCCGTTTAGTTTTCAGGGGATTACGGTGGGGGCAATTGCTAATTTGGTAATCACCTTAGAACATATTTTCAAGGCAGCCAGTGATTTGGAAGATCATGATTTTTGTGTCTACATGCAAGCAACAACACACTTTAGAGAATATAGAGAATTTACGCATGATGATTTGGTTCATTGGTTCCCTGATGAACCGGACAACATCTGTAATATGCACAATTCAACATGGGATTGCGAGTACTACATAAATGATGATAAGTGTGATATGCTGAAAAACGGCCACCTTGATTGTGCGTTGGCATCTTTGAAAGGAAAAGGAATCCTGTCTTTAAAACGAAAAAATGGTAAGGATTACTATTCATTTGTGTGGTAAATATGGTGTAAATATGAATGGCGAAAAAGAAAAGTACACAGCAGATGATTATAGGGAAACTTCGTTTTTAGTTATTGACGATGAAGATTCCTCGAAGGTGATTCACGATTTTTGTGATGCTGTATTCGCCCAACAGTTGCCAAGTGAAAATGATAAGAATGAAGATGTTAAAGAGCAACATGATGCGGAAGAACTCATTCTTTCTGGAAAAGAATTTCTGGCACATTTTATAATTGATTTACCAAAACCAATTACAATTGTCCAGGAAGTTTACCATATAGATCGGAGCTTTAGAGATACATACTATATGTATTTCTCAAATCAACATTTTCAAGTTGAACGGTATTCGCGACGCTTATCATTCTTTTTTGGATCATACGGCAGAAAGAAATTCTTGGGTAATAGTAGTAAAATACAGACAGAACTGGAGAATAATTTCATTGGATGTTGTGTCATAAATCCTCTGGTAGCAGGCGGTTTGGGAAGAACACTGATAAATCCAAAGTATGTCCTTCCAAAGAAAGAACTGCCGGTGTATATGAGACTGTCTGATTTCTGTGTTCATATTTATGGAAGAACATTGAAGGTAAGAGCATTTCCGTACAGAATGCAAGATCAGGAAACTATGCGTTGTGCGGAAGTGACTCTTATGAATATATTGGAATATTATTCGAATGGCTACAACGACTATAAGAGTGCTCTTCCCAGCGAAATTATTGAAAAAGAAAGAGAGTGTGCTTATGAGCGTGTGCTTCCGTCAAGAGGAATTACATACACGGTCTTGACAAAGGTTCTTTCTGAATTTGGATTTTCTCCAAGGCTATATCATATTTCTGCTATTGATGACTTTGAGTACTCATCGATACGGCGAGAAAACGAATTGAGAAGATGGTTGCACTATTACATTGAATCTGGCATTCCTGTGGCAATAGGACTTGGTTCAGTGGAGGGAAATGAATCGGGCCATTCTATGGTTTGTATTGGACATGGAAAAGCAAAAGATACATTGAAGAATCAGGCGTACAGAAACAGATGGATCTCGTGGGAAAATCGAAATCAAGCCCATCCTATTATCAATTCAGCGGATTTTTATGAGGATTACGTTGTGGTAGACGATAACCAGCCAGTTTATCAGGTTAGAAGCTTTGACAATCTTTCCCTCTATCCCAATATGAGAGTTGAGAATTTAGCTGTTCCACTGTATAAACGTATGTTTTTAGATGCACCGGATGCGACATCAACTATTAGATCACTGTTAAACGATGAGAGATTAGGTCTGAATGTGTGGGCAAAGGATTGTCTTCATGAAGGTGAAAGTGTTGTAGTCAGAATGTTTATGGCTTCTTCACGCAGTTATAAAGCTTTTAGGGCGAAAACACTGTCAGGTGTGCTTGTAAAAGAACTTTATACACTTATCCCTATGCCACGATTTATTTGGGTCTGTGAATTATATAGGATTGGCGATTATGACAACTTAATGGCTTTTGGGGAAATCGTTATAGATGCAACATCTGCGCCTAATCGTAGTCATCAAAGCCTTATTTTAATGCATTATCCAAAATTGATTGCATATCGCGAACCGGACCAGAATGAAGCTGGATTTAGTAAAATGGCAGAATTGCAAAGTGATCAATTGATTCCAGGATATAGACGAAATCTGGACGAGATCACTTTGGAATGATGCGTATTTATGTCGAAGCGAACTATAATGGCGTTTGAAATGATAATTTGCACTCCTACGAAAAAAAGATTGACGTGACCCGGAGAATGTGCTATAATAATATAGCGTTTATTTGAAGCGTCGGAGATTTTTGATCGTTAGAACGACGAGGTGATTTCATGAAGACTAGTAGTATGATTGAGCGAGAAATGAGACGCAGCGGCGGGCGGGTTAAGATTATCTCGGTTCCTGCTAGTATGCGACCGACTAAGGCATCATTGAAAAAACTTGACAGAGAAATTTCGGCGCAGGTGCGTGCAAATGAAGCGATGAGTACGAGAAGCATTTTGTACTCGTCTCAGTCTTCTTTGAAGTGACAGGTGCGGGGATTGGAGTGCTAGTAGCATAAATGATGGTGATATGGCATTTTGCTGTTGCGCTATCAGCACCTCGATCGTTTTTTTGGTGCTGATTAGTGGCATGAATGCAGACGAGATTCTCGCCAAGTTGAAGTTAGCATAGTAGCCGTGTGAACTCCAGAAGTTCACACGGTCATTTTTAGAGGTATCTATATAGTTAGTGATGAAAATAAAAGGAAGAGATATCCTGTGGCTAAGACACGCAAGCTCGGCGGAGGGCGGAAGCCATCAAAGCCAGAGTACAGTGCAGCCAAGAACCTGGCACAGCAGATGAAAGCAGCTGCTGACCTTTATACGGACAAAATGAGCCTGCAAGCCATCGCGGACGCACTGTCCCTCAACCCCATCAAGGTGAGAAAGTTGCTCATCACCGCCGGAGTCTACAAGTCGGACACGGCAAAGCTCGTCCAGCGGACGTTCGGTTCTTTTAGAAGCATGCAGAGTTATTCTGCTGCTGTCACCTCCACTATGTCCGCTTTGCAGCTGTCCCGCCCCTCGGTGACCTCTTATCTGCCGTATGAGAAAGGTGTGTACTTCCCGGAGGAAGCTGAAGCGGCGAATATCAGTGCCGGGGCAGAGCGGCAGCGTCACTACCGAGCTGTGATTGCGCTGAGGAAGGATCCCTGCGAAGAAAACCTCTGGAAGTGTGTGGTGGCTTTTCGGGGATACAAGTTCAAGACTCTGTCCGGCTTGCCCTTTACATATACGCTGAAGAAGGGCAGGGGAGATGAGTTCACCAAGGAACTGTGGATCGACCGCAGAGAGGACAGCAAGAGTCTTGCGTGGAGCTCCGTGATGCTGGCGTATCACAATATCGGTAAAATCGGAGAGGTAGTGGACAGACCCAAGGCGCTGGGAGATATCCGGGGTGTGTCGTATATCTATGGGTTGTTCTACCGCTTTGGCCTGATCGACGTGCCGGACAAGGCTAAGGAGAAGATGGCGAAGCAATAAGAAAACGAGACATATTTTGTTTTAAGATGGAATGTGATATAATAAAACTGGCGGTTTACCGTACTACATGAAAAGGGCAGGTGAATGTGCAAATGTACATCATTTGTCGAAAATCAGCAACTGGCTCAGTTTTTGAGGCAGTTGCTAAAGCAGTCAGCTTATTATGTTTGAAGCAAGAAATGAACAGAATAAATAAGCGGATTCAGTCATTGCTTCATATTGCTGATGATCTGGCACCGGATTCTGTGGAGTATCAGTGCGTTTATGAAAGAATTCTCGAATTGGAAAGGATGCGAGAACTGATCAGACGCATTAGAAAGGCTAAGTGTGCACAGATTTATGCGCAATTGCATATGCTATGGGTTAATAGAGCCCAAAAGGCCAGTCGCGCGACTGCGGGTTTGACTACTGATCCAATGAGCATCGCAATGCCCATTCCTCCCACGTTTGAGGCTACCTTGAGTAGTTTCGGACGTGGGAGGGATTTGGATGCCCTCGCATGCTGAAAAAAATCAAACAGAGATCAAAAACTACTATCATATTATAGACCCGGAGGGAAGGCTGTCTGAGAATGAGAGGGCTAAAGAAGAAAACAAGGTGTTAGCGAATATGCCTGCTTGCTTCCCGGAAGCACTACGATATGTGATGACACGCTTCGGATTTACGCAAGAGGCGCTGGCCTTTGCATCAAAGGTATCAGAGTCAACGATTGGTCGCTACAGAAATGGAAAGGTTGAAAGTTTTTCTGAGAAAAACGTGGTTGCACTATGCGTTGCTATGCACCTTCCTCCATGGCTTTCGTTTGCGCTCATAGCAAAAGCGGGTTTTAGCTTGGCTGCGACCAAAGAACAGCTAGCACATTTGATGATTCTTAACTGTATGTATATGAGGTCAATTGATGAGGTGAACGAGTACTTAAGGGAAAGAGGAAATGCTTCACTGTCCCGAGAGACGGCACAGGATTGTCGAGCTTCTTGAGATTCTGAACCTAAAATGATGAGCCGTGTGTTCAACTCCCTGCCGGAGAAGGATACACGGCTCATTTGCACTGTTTGAGGATAAGGACAGGAAAAGGCAGATGCGAATCTGCACACTTGGCTCATCAGGAGACCGTGTGAGCCAGCTTAAAATTGAATTGCTGCCTGTTTGGTGCTGCTCAGAACGCGTAGTAAGCCGGGGTGGACTTCAAAAAATCTGAAATTATTTCGGATTTTAGGAGTTTATTCCGGCTTTTTTGCGTTTATAGGATCGGAATTGGCAGATTACACAATTTTCCGACTTATTTCTCGTCGCTTCGATGAAAAACGATTGCTCCTCTTTACGGATTACATTTTGGCTGTTATACTACAAATGTGAAAATAGCCGTAAGGTGACGAAACACCAACGGTCGAATATAAATCCGAAAAAAGGAGGTGTGTTAGCAGACAGGAAATAGTCTGGTTGTTCAGTATGTGAAAGGTTAAATCTGAACAACATTTTGCAATAGACGGAAGTACATAAACGATGACAGTCGGCCGATGGAAAGATGATATCGGCAAGAAGGCTGATAGCAGCTGGCGCTGCTGGTTGTCTGTGCAGCGATTTGTTGCACGGCACCGTGTTTTGAGATGTCGATTATGTAGGTTGAAGTATGTCTACTTGCTTGCATGACTATAGAATGTCAGGCTAATACACATCCAGTCTTCATATATAAATTGTCGGACAGCGTCGAAGACCGGAGTAGATTTGGAAACAAGTAATGCGTAGGCAACTTGATCTGAATTTACTCCGGTCTTTTTTTATAAAAACTTTGGTGAAGGAGGTGAACCGAGGTGGCATCTGGTGTACATAAGAATACGGATACCAAGGTGGAAACCGTCAGTGCCAACTCGGTTTGCCGTCAGTTGCCGCAGAAAACTGCCGAACAGGGATTGGCAGCTGCAGTTGCGTTTGCGAAAGAGGTTCAATGGTCGTTGGCAATACGCAGAACAATTTCGGGGGTAGGGTTTGGAGAGGCCTTGAAGCTGCTGATGAACGACCGGGATATGTCTGTGGAACAGATGGAGTCAGAGTCTGGGCTCTCTGTATCTACGGTAAAGCGGCTTCGTGCAGGACAGGATGCAAGTGTGGAGCAGATCGTTGCCATCTCGGTGGCACTGCATCTTCCGCCACCTGTAAGTGGTGATTTATTGAGGATGTGCAAAATCACGCTGGATTTCAACGATCAAGAGAATACTGTCTATCAGATGATTCTGACGGAGTATTACAAAGAGGGCATCGAACAAGTCAATGTCTGCCTTGCAGCATGTGGATGTGCGCCACTCAAAACTGCTTGTTAATGCGGACACAACAGAATATACCTATGAGGCGATTGGACCATAAAACGGTCTGGTCGCCTTTTTTTTGAAATTTTTTCTGAGGTAAGGGCTCAAGAAGTGAGCCCTAAACGGTAATAAAACGGCGCAGTAAGGCTGCATAAGAGCATCTGACATGGCGGTGCTTTTTATAAAAATACGAAATAACGATGTTTTATGTGCTGCTTTTTAGAGCTCATCTGATGAACTGGTGATTTGAGGTGTTCTCGGTTATCATGTAGTCAGTTCAAGGAACGAACCCCCCAAAAGGCAAGTTCTAAGAACAAAAAATAATATCGTAAGCCCGATTCTAGAGAGGGTTGAGGATACCATAACGGAGTTTTACCAGCCGGCAGACGCTGTCTGCTGCGGTAGAACGACCGGTCTATGGGTGTGCCTCCCATCTCTGGAATCGGGCCTTTTTGCGTTTTGCAGGCTGGTTCAGTGCACGGCGTGAACCCCCTATCCAGTCTCCGTCATCGGTATCCTTCCCCTCCCTGAGTCCGAGGGAAAGGACACGAAAATGACTGACATGATGAACTGCGTGGACAAGCTGCTGGAGAAGAAAATCTCCGGCTACAAGCAGCGCATGGCTGTGAACCCCTGCGGTGATTATCGTTAGCCTTCCAAATTTTTGACTTTTAACGCTTTATCGAAAATTTGGAGGTTACACATGAGTTTCAATAATGGTAATGAACGTCGCAAGCTGAACGCAAAGTGGGAGCAACTCCGTGTGCAGTACCGCGAAGCCGGAATGAGCGAAGAGGCAATTCAGGCGATGTATGAGTTTGATCTGGGCGTTCTGAACAGTGAACGCGCCTATGATGCCAACACGGTGGCAGTCTGTGCTGGCGAAGATTACGTTGACGCAAGGAAAGCAGCGGATCTTAAGCAATATGAGGCTGCGATCACGGTAACGGATACCTACCGCGAAACCAAGAGTCGCTTTGGATGGATTGGCGAAATAGAGAATGAGCGGTTGCTGTCTGCTCTTGAAAAGTTATCGGAAGACGATCTCAAACTTTTGACGCTCTACACCTATGAGGACTACACCGTCACTGAAATTTCTAAAGTGTTGGGGGTGTCGCAGCCAACTATTAGTATCAAAATCAAGAGAATTACTAATTTTTTGAAAAAATTTGATTTTGATGCTATGGATTGACCCTTCTTGATGGCTCGTAAGTGAAGGGACAATTTCCCGAGTGGCACTCACCGCAAGGCAAAGCGTCCGACCTCGCGGTCCTTGAAAACTGAAGAGTTCCGTCATCTGGTACTCCGATAATGATACTTCCGTAATTCGCGGCCCGGTCACAAAGCAGACGGGGTGGCTGAAATGCCAATGAAGCGGTACAAGTCCGCTGCCAGATGTTTATGCCCCACTCGCAGGGGGCCGAGGGCGAATATGCGAGACCTTTAATCATATTGATCCGGGAACTGCCGGGTACGTTCCGCGCATCCGGCAGTTCCCGTTTTTTTACGTATTCTTATTTATTCTTTACCCGAATATCCACTTTGATACATAGGAGGACATTTTCATGAACGAGTTGAACCCCACGGTGCGCGAGCAGGAGATCTACGAGGAGATGGAGCTGACCCCTGAGATGGTCAAGTCCATCCGCACCCTCTGCGGCACCTGTCTGCAGCACTTTATGGATGCAAAGGCTTTCAAGATCACGCTTGTACCCAGCGCAGACCGGAGCATGGACACCTGCACCGTCTGCCAGATGCGGCGCGGCTACGATTATGTGGTCATGCACCGCTGACCCAACCATACCACCATACCTTGAACAAAGCCCGCTGCGAAACATCCGGCAGCGGGCTTTGCACATAACAACATGGAGGTACAATTTTGCAGCAAAACTGGAAATTCCAACGCGGAGACATCTTCTTCACCCACTTCGGGGCGAGCACCGGCTCGGAACAGTGCGGTGACCGTCCGGCGGTCATTCTCCAGAATGACGTGGGCAATTACCACTCGCCGACCCTGATCGTTGCGACCATGACAAGCAAGGCGGAAAAGAAGGTAAACCAGCCGACCCACTGCCTGTTGGAAAACGCGGGGTTGAACATGCCGTCCGTTGTGCAGGCAGAGCAGATCTTCACCATCGACAAGAGCCGGGCGCTGAAGTATCTGGGGCATCTGACCCCGGAGGAGATGCGCCGGGTGGATGATGCAGTGCGTATCAGCCTTGCGCTGAACCCCATGGGCAGCATCCAGCAGATGGAGCCTATCCGGCGCTCTACGGCGGTTTACGCGCCGCCTGAGGTGGTGGATGGCAAACCGCCTGTCTACCCCTATACGCCCATCCGGTCGTCCTTTGAGAACGCCGGCAGCATCGAGGAAATGATGCTGTACACCGAGTTGCAATCCGCGGTTCATGCCATGATCCAGCGGTTGGAATACAGCTTCACCTTCAATCCCAGCCTGCTCACCAGCCCGAAGCGTAAGCAGCAGGTGGCTGAGATCTTAGAGGAAGCCGAGAAGTACATTTGGAGAATCAAGGAGGAAATGCGATGCGCCTGAACGACAACAATACTTTCATTGGTATCAACCCGCCGTACCAGCTTTCGGTCATCCACAGCAGCAAGCTGATCTATCCCCGCGAGATCTACCAGCGGGGCGTGGAGCGCAAGCGGGTGGAGCTGATCGTCAGGGACTTCAACGAGTACATCGTTAACGAGCCGAAGGTCAGCTTCCGCAACGGCAGGTACTATGTAATGGACGGTCAGCACACCATCGAGGGCTGCATCCTCCTCAACGGCGGCGAGGACCGCCCGATCCTCTGCAAGGTCTACACCGGTCTGACGATGGAGCAGGAAGCCCTGCTCTTTGCCGAGCAGAACGGTCACGCCGCACCCCTGTCGGCGGGCATCAAGCTGCGCGCCAAGGTAGTGGGCGGCGATGCGCCTTCCAAGGCGTTTGTCGCAGCCACCAACCGGGTGGGGCTGTCCCTCAACTACGACAGCATGCAGCTGAGCGACTACCGTATCAGCTGCGTGGGCACGGCGCTGAAGCTGTACGACCAGCTGGGCGAAGAAATCTACTGCGAAGCCCTGCGGCACATCGTGGAAGCGTGGGAGGGCAGACCGGATTCCTTCCGGGCGGCTGTCCTGCGGGGCGTGATGTACTTTGTGCAGCTGTATCATGGGCAGTACAGCGAGGAGCGGCTTGTCCGTGCGCTGAGCGGCGTCCATCCCATGGAGCTCTACCGTGTCAGCCGGGATAACCCCGCCAAGCTTCCGGGCTGGCGGCGGTACGTTTACCCCATCTACACCACCTACAACGGCAAGTGCAGGAAGGATGCGCTGCCGATGAAGTTCTAAACTCAAATATCTCCTTTGGCAAGGGCGATGGTACCCGGAAAAGGCCATCGCTCTTTACATATAGTATTTTCTTTCAAATAATTGACATATTGAACTGGAAAGGAGAGGACAGGAATGAGCGAGATCGCAGCCTGCACTTTGATTCAGGAAGAGCCCGACCGCAAGACGGAGCGGTACATGATGATGTTCAAGGATTACCCGGATGTGGTGACGGTGGAGCATCTTCAGAAGATGCTGGGGGTAGGGCGAAAGGTCGCCTACCTGCTGGTCAGGGAAAACAAGATCCGGTCTGTCCGTGTGGGGCGCAGTTACAAGATCCCGAAGCTCTGCGTTGTGGAGTACCTGCTGGACAAGACTTGACCTTCAGGAGGGATGCAGCCCCCAAAATCCCTTGCGCCATCCTTGCAAAGCAGCCCTGTTTATTTTAAACTAAGGTTGCCTGAGCAAAGAGCGTTTGGCTACAAAGAAAGGAGCGTTTCTATGATAAATGTAGCTGGACATTTAAGAGAACAGAATGGTACATATCAGATGGTCCTGAGCTGGAAGGATGCAAACGGAAAGCGCAGAACCAAATCCATCAGTACAGGACTTCCTGTAAAAGGAAACAAAAAGCGGGCTGAATCCCTTCTGCGTCAGACACAAAAGGAGTTCAACCCGGAAACGATGCAGCAGGTCGGTGACCTGTCTGTGCCGGAATACCTGACCCGCTGGCTGCGGGAAAGCGTGATGAACCTTTCCCCGGATACTTACGGTCGATACGCCTACGATATGGGCAGGGTCATCATCCCGTACTTTGAACGAAAGCGGCTGTCTTTAAAAGCGCTTACTCCGCGCGATCTGGAAACGTTTTTCCGCTATGAGCGTCAGCAGGAGGAAGCGACCGTACAGCAGCTTCTGGATTGGCACAGGGAGCTGACCGATGCCCTTCAGTATGCCGTTGACAGTAACTGGCTGAAAGCAAACCCCGTCAAGACGGTTGACCCCTGCCTTGATAACTCCCCGGTACTTTTCAACGATTTTCTCATGGACTGGTTGAAAATGATGAAGTCCCGCGTGGCAATTACGACCTATGCAAACTACGAGATCGTGATCACGCGCCGCAGATAAAAAAGAAAACTCCCCCAGACAAGCTGGGGGAGTTTTTTTATGCCGGTGGTGGGGGTCGAACCCACACGTGTTATTAGCACAAGGGATTTTGAGTCCCCCTCGTCTGCCATTCCGACACACCGGCGCATCGGTTTGAACGACTTTTATTATACCGGATTCCCTGGGCAAAATCAAGAGAAAGTTTGCGTCTTTTTTCAGATCGTCCCGCATGGCGTAAAATACATGACTCCGGTTCTTGCCCGGCGGCGCGGGCTGTGCTACACTAAGGTCAGATCAAAACGTAAATGATACCCACAAGGAGGAAACCGGACTTTGAAACATCTGCATTCTTTTGCCCGCCGCGCGGCGGCTTTTCTGCTGGCGGCGGTGCTGTGCGTCTGCATCCCGGCGGCAGCGGCTTCGGCTGCCACCACCATCGGCGGGGCCGATACCACCCTGATCCCTGCAGAGGACGAAAACTGTCTCAGTTGGCTGTTTGGCTCCAAGGATAAGATCACCATGCCCTACCTGAACATCAAGGGGCAGGGGCTCAAGCGCAATGTTACGCTGGATCTTGAGGACTGTCTGGTGGGCATCACCTATACCGAGCTTGGCTCCATTGGCAGCTATGTCAGCGCCAGCGCCGCGCAGCAGGCGTGGAAGGCGCAGGCGGTGGCCATCCACTCTTATCTGGAATACCACAAGCAGTATGGCTCGTCCACCAATGCGCTGATCTATACCCCGGTCGATCAGATCCCGGCCTCTGCCCGCAATGCCATCCGCAAGGCGGTGCAGGCGGTCAAGGACGAGGTACTGGTGTACAACGGCAGTGTGTGCGATGCGGTATGGTCGGCCAGTGCAGGCTACAACACCCAGACCGGCGTGTACGGTACCTGCGCCAGTCTGGACGCATGGGGCACGGATGTGCCCTACCTGCAAAGCGTGGAAAGCCCCTACGAGGAGCAGTACCACAACCTGCTGCGCCGGGTGATCGGCAAGGACTATACCTATATAGAATACAACGACAGCCGCACCGGCGAGCCCTACCAGAGCGCCGACACCACCCACAAGGATCTGGGCGGCTTTGTGCAGTACAACACGCTGGTGTCCAACGGACGCAGCTACCGGTATATCAACCAGTTCGTCTCCTCCCGCTACTGCTTCGATTTCGGCACCGATGCCAGCGGCACCCCCTGCATGACCTACTACGGCTATGGTCATGGCGTGGGTATGAGCCAGTGCGGCGCAGTGGGCTACGCCGCCGAGGAGGGCATGAATTACAAGCAGATCCTGCAGCATTACTACACCGGGGCGAAGATCCGTACCAGCACTACCCGCAGCGGCGGACTGTTCAGCTGGCTGGCGGGATTGTTCCGCTGAGCATGTTTCACTGAAATTTTGGAAAAACCTTCTCAAACGCCGCAAGATTTGGTATACTATATCCGTTTGTGAAAAATGAACGGGAAACATAACTGCGTGGAAAAGCGCACGGATTGGAGTATCAGCATGGAGTTGGATCAGGAAAAGCAGAATCAGGAGGCCGCCGAGCGCTGCCGTGCACTGGCACAGCGCATCGTGCGGGAGCTGGCTCCCCGCAGCGTACAGGTGCTGGAGGACAGCGGGCTGCTGGAAAAAGCTTTTTGTAAAATGAATACTGCGGTGGTGCAAAGCGCCCCGGAGCTGCTGGTGGTGGCAGACCCCCAGTGGGTCACCCTGCCCGCCGTACAGGCGGAAAAAGTGCTGCTGGTGTGCGCAGAGTACGCCGGCATGGCAGACTGCGCAAAGCAGCTTGCCGCGCAGGGCTTCTGCCGGGAGCTTGCGTGGAAGGACCGCGGCAAGGAGCAGCTGACCGCGCTGTTCTGCCGCATGGCTGCCCCGGAGCTGCCGGAACTTGAGGATGGCTACGAGCAGCAGCTGGACGTTCTGCGGGAGCGCACCCTGCTGGCCGAGCGCACCGCAGCCCAGCAGACTGCCCAGCTGGAGCGGCTGCGCAGCGACCTTTCCCTGAGCCGCAGCCACGAGCAGGAATTGGAAAAGACCCTGAACAGCGTGGTCAACTCCACCTTCTGGAAGGCCAGCTGGCCGCTGCGGTATCTGGTAAGCAAGTGCCGCCAGCTGTGGCGCACCTTCCCGCTGTTCGTCTTTTTTGCCACCTTGCGCCGGGTGGGCTTTGCGGGCGTAATGGCACAGGCCAAGGCCAAAAAGGAGTACAAAAAGCTGTTTCCGGGCAAGGCGATGCCCGCCGACCGCTTTGCGGACGTGGAGCTGCTGGTAAAACAGGCCGCAGACCAGCCCGCTGCGCCGCGCATCAGTATCGTGGTGCCGCTGTATAACACCCCCCACGATTTTCTGGTGGAGCTGCTGGACTCGGTGCAGAACCAGACCTACCGCAACTGGGAGCTGTGCATGGTGGATGCCGGACAGGACGCGGACGTGGGAGCCCTCGTGCAGGAGCGCGCCCGCACCGACAGCCGTATCCGCTACCGGAAACTGGACAGCAACGAGGGCATTGCGGGCAACACCAATCAGGGGTTTGCTCTTGCCACCGGTGACTATATCGCCCTGCTGGACCATGATGACATTTTGCACCCCTGCGCACTGTGGTATGTGGCGGAAGCCATCGCCAAGCAGGGTGCGGACTTTGTGTACACCGACGAAGTGACCTTTGAAGGGGACATCGACCATCTGACGGTCTACCACTTCAAGCCGGATTATATGCTGGATAACCTGCGCTCCAACAACTATATCTGCCACCTGAGCGTATTCAGCGCGGCGCTGCTGGCAAAGGTGGGCGGCGACGAGCGGGCAGAGTTCAACGGCAGTCAGGATTACGACCTCTACCTGCGCCTGACCGAGCAGGCGGAAAAGATCGTGCACATCCCGCACCTGCTGTATTACTGGCGTTCCAGCCCCGCCAGCGTGGCCAGCAACATCTCTGCCAAGACCTACTGTCTGGAAGCGGCTATGAAGGCGCTGCGCGCCCACTACGACCGCATGGGCGTGCCGGTGGACGCGGTGACCATGGTGCCCAACACCCCGGGCTTCTACAAGACCGATTACACCATCACAAAGCCCGGGCGGGTCAGCGTGCTGATCCCCAGCTGCGACCATTCGGGCGATTTGCGGGTGTGCGTGGAGTCCATCTACCGCAAGACCACCTACCCGGATTTTGAAATCATCATCATCGAGAACAACAGCAAGGAGCCTGCCACCTTCCGCTGCTACGAGCAGCTGCAAAAGGAGCACCCGGACACCCTGCATGTGCTCACATGGCAGGGCACCGGCTTCAATTACAGCGCCCTGAATAACTTTGGCGCGCGCGCCGCCACCGGCGAGTATCTGCTGCTGCTCAACAACGATACCGAGGTCATCTCTCCCCGCTGGATGGAGGAGATGGTCATGTATGCCCAGCAGGATCGTGTGGGCTGCGTGGGCGCAAAGCTGCTCTACCCGGACAATACCATCCAGCACGCGGGCATCGGCTTCGGTTTCCTGACGCTGGCGGCGCATATGCACAAGAACTTCCCTGTGGGGCACCCCGGCTATATGGGACGGCTGGTCTATGCGCAGGATGTGTACGCAGTGACCGCCGCCTGCCTGATGGTGCGCAAGGACGTATACGAGCAGGTGAACGGGCTGGACGAGAGCTTTGCCGTGGCCTTCAACGACGTGGACTTCTGCGTGCGTGTGCGGGAGGCGGGCTACACCAACGTGTTCACCCCCTTTGCCCAGCTGTACCACTACGAGAGCAAGAGCCGCGGGTTGGACGAGAGCCCTGCCAAGCGCAAGCGCTTTGCCTCTGAGGTGGAGCGGTTCCAGAAGCGGTGGGCAAAGCAGCTGGCTGCGGGCGACCCCTGCATGAACCCCAACTTTGACCTGATGAAGGAGGACTTCAGCTTTGACATCAAGCCGCTGGAGTGAGCCTTTGACCCAAACCGAACCGAAAGGGGGAACGCAGATGGAGCTTTCGGCCTGTATCGTGGTGTATAACGGTGCCGGGGAGGCCATCAGGGCCGCACAGACCGTGCTGGACTGCACCCGCCGCTACCCGCTCACCTTATATCTGGTGGATAACGCCAGCCCGGACGGCAGCGGCCAGCAGCTGACCGCCGCCGCAAAGGACGGCACCCTGCGCACCGCCCCCGGGCAGACGGTGCAGGTGCTCTGCCGGCTGGAGAACGGCGGCTTCGGCACCGGGCACAACACGGTGCTCTCGCTGCTGCACAGCCGGGTGCACTTTATCCTGAACCCGGATATCCAGCTGACCGCGGACACCCTGAGCGACCTTGCGGACTGGATGGCGGCGCACCCCGGCGTGGTGATGACCCGCCCGGGGCTGACCTTCCCGGACGGCAAGCCCCAGCAGCTGCCGCTGCGCCGGTGCAACGTGCGCGCCATGGTCTACCGTCAGCTGCCCTGTCTGCGCTTCTGGGCAAAGTGCAACGACCGCTACCTGATGGCAGACAAGGACCTGACAAAGCCCACCGAGATCGAGTTCTGCACCGGCAGCTTTTCGGCGGTGGACACTGCCGCCTTCAAGGCCGTGGGCGGCTTTGACGAGGGGTACTTCATGTATGTGGAGGACGCCGACCTGACCCAGAAGATGCGCACCCGGGGCAAGGCGTATCTGGTGCCCCAGTATACCGCCATCCACGCATGGCACCGTGCGGCGCACCGCAGCCTGAAGCCCTTTCTGTGGCAGCTGCGCAGCCTGCTGCGCTACTTTTCCAAGTGGGGCTTTGCGTGGTGAGCGGGGAAGAAAAATAGTGTTTTTGATTCGCAGAAAGCGGTGTGCCGACGGCACACCGCTTTCTGTCGTTTCCGCCTCTTGCATTTTGCGTGCTTTCATAGTAAAATAAAGTGTACTGCCATCGTCTTTTGCAAAAATGCGGCCATGGCAGACCCAAAATTGTTTACAGCGGACGCAGCTCCGCTTTGAATTAAGCTGCACATCTTTTTATAAGAAAAAAGGAGTGCACAAGTATGAAAGGCATTATTCTCGCCGGCGGTGCCGGCACACGGCTCTATCCCCTGACCATGGTCACCAGCAAGCAGCTGCTGCCGGTCTACGACAAGCCCATGATCTACTATCCGCTGTCCACCCTTATGCTGGCGGGCATTCAGGATATCCTGATCATCTCTACCCCTACCGATACGCCCCGCTTCGAGGCGCTGCTGGGCGATGGCAGCCAGTACGGCATCCATCTGCAGTATAAGGTGCAGCCCTCTCCGGATGGTCTGGCACAGGCCTTTATTCTGGGCGAGGAGTTCATTGGCGACGACTGCTGCGCCATGATCCTGGGCGATAACATTTTCTACGGCAACGGCTTCTCCAAGCTGCTCAAGAGCGCCGTGGCTAACGCAGAGAACAAGGGCCGCTGCACCGTGTTCGGCTACTATGTGCAGGACCCCGAGCGCTTTGGCATCGTGGAGTTCGACAAGGACGGCAAGGTGCTCAGCGTGGAGGAAAAGCCCCAGCATCCCAAGTCCAACTACGCCATCACCGGCCTGTACTTCTATAACAAAGAAGTGGTGCAGATGGCAAAGCAGGTAAAGCCCTCTGCCCGCGGCGAGCTGGAGATCACCACTCTGAACGATATGTACCTGAAGCAGGACGAGCTGGATGTGCAGCTGCTGGGCCGTGGCTTTGCATGGCTGGACACCGGCACGATGGAAAGCCTTGTGGAGGCTGCCGACTTTGTGCACATGATCGAGAAGCGTCAGGGCATCAAGATCAGCGCACCGGAGGAGATCGCTTTCAAGTACGGCTGGATCGACCGCGACACCTTGCTGGAAAGCGCCGAGCGCTACGGCAAGAGCCCCTACGGCCAGCATCTGAAGAACGTGGCCGACGGCAAGCTGCGCTACTAAGCATAAGGAAAGGCACATTGGTATGAAAATCATTGTCACAGGCTGCAAGGGGCAGCTGGGCACAGAGCTGCTCAAGCAGCTGCAGGAGGGCCGCAGCGAGCTGGGCCCCATCCCCGAAAAGCTGCTCAACGCTACGGTGATCCCGGTGGATCTGCCGGAGCTGGATATCTCCAACTACAGGATGGTGGACGAGTTCGTGCGGCGCAACCGCCCGGATATCATCATCAACTGCGCCGCCTACACCAACGTGGACGGCTGCGAGGTGCACCACGACGACGCCTTTAAGGCAAATGCCCTCGGCCCCCGCAATCTGGCACAGGCTGCCGAAAAGACCGGCGCACGGCTGGTGCACGTTTCCACCGACTATGTGTTCTCCGGCCGGGAGAACGGCGGCATCCCGCAGGATGAAGCCACCCTGCCCGGGCCCATCAGCGCCTACGGCTCCACCAAGCTCATGGGCGAAAAGTATGTGGAGCGGTTCTGCCACCGCCACTTCATCGTGCGCACCGCGTGGCTGTACAGCTACTACGGCAAAAACTTTGTCAAGACCATCGTGAACGCAGGCAAAAAGTTCGGCAAGCTGGAAGTGGTCAACGACCAGTGCGGCAACCCCACCAACGCTGCCGACCTTGCCCACGAGATCTTGCAGCTGTGCGTGACCCACGAGTACGGCCTGTACCACTGCACCGGCGAGGGCATCTGCTCCTGGTACGATTTTGCTGCCGAGATCATCCGCCTTTCCGGTGTGGACGCTACCGTTGCCCCCTGCACCAGCGAGGAGTACAAGGCAAAGCACCCGGACAGCGCCGACCGCCCCAAGTGGAGCGCACTGGACAACCGGATGCTGCGCTGCACCGTGGGCAACGATGTCCGCGACTGGAAGGACGCTCTGGCCTGCTTCTTCGCCCACTGGGACGGCGAAAACGGCATGAAGGGCTGAAAAAAACTGAAAATCCCCCCTGCGGAAGAACTGAGGATGTATCATGTTTGATGCGATTTTTGGCAGATCTGTCAAGATATTAAAGATCCTTGCAAAGGTGCAGTGTGTGCTGGCCTTTGTGCTTGCATCCATGCTGTGCGGCGCGGTTCATGAAATGCTGAAGCCCTTTAGTCGGTTTTCAGCCATCGTGCTGGGGCTGGTGGTCGCCGTGGTGTTCTGGGTGCTGCAAATGTTCCTTGCATGGGCGGTGTACGCCTTTGCGGAGCTGGTGGAGTACACCAAAGAGACCCACAAGGAACTCAGCAACATGAGCGCGGGTCTGGCACGGTACACCCAAGCCACCTATGAGGAACTTCACAGCATGAACAAAGGGCTGGAAGCATACACCAAGGCCATGGGCAAGACCATGAACAGCATGAACAAGAACCTCTACCTTGTGGCAAAGCACTGCTGCGCCGAGGAGGAACGCGTCCGCGCCGCAGCCCGCCCGCAGTCCGGGAACAACAACAAATAAATAAAGAGGGATACTGACCTATGAAAACCTATCTGATCACCGGCTGTGCCGGTTTTATCGGTTCCAACTTTGTGCACTATATGCTCAAAAAATACCCGGAGATCCTGCTGGTCAATCTGGATAAGCTGACCTACGCGGGCAATCTGGAAAACCTGAAGGACGTGGAGGGCGACCCCCGCCATGTGTTCGTGCAGGGCGATATCTGCGACAAGGAGCTGGTGGAGAGCCTGTTTGCAAAGTACGATTTCGACTACGTCATCAACTTTGCCGCCGAGAGCCATGTGGACCGCTCCATCAAGAACCCCGAGATCTTTGTGCAGAGCAACGTGATGGGCACCGTCAACCTGCTGCAGCGCGCCAAGGAGGCATGGTATGACGCCGATGCCAAGACTTGGAAAGAGGGCAAGAAGTACCTGCAGGTGTCCACCGATGAGGTGTACGGCGCTCTGGGTGCAGACGGCTTCTTTATGGAGACCACGCCCCTGTGCCCCCACAGCCCCTATTCTTCCTCCAAGGCCAGCGCCGATATGTTCGTCATGGCGTTCCACGACACCTACGGGATGCCCATCAACATCACCCGCTGCTCCAACAACTACGGCCCCTATCAGTTCCCGGAGAAGCTGATCCCCCTGATGATCAACAACGTCAAGCACCACAAGCAGCTGCCCGTCTACGGCGACGGTATGCAGATCCGCGACTGGCTGTATGTGGAGGATCACTGCAAGGCCATCGACATGGTGGCCAACGGCGGCAAGATCGGCGAGGTGTACAACGTGGGCGGCCACAACGAGCGCCCCAACATCTTCATCGTCAAGACCATCATCAGCCAGCTGCATGACCGTCTGCAGGACGAGGGCATCAGCGAGGACCTCATCAAGCATGTGGCCGACCGTCTGGGCCACGACCGCCGCTACGGCATCGACCCCACCAAGATCAAGAACGATCTGGGCTGGTACCCCGAAACTCCCTTCGAGAAGGGCATCGTGCTGACCATTGACTGGTACCTGAACCATCAGGAGTGGATGGACCACGTCACCAGCGGCGACTACCAGAACTACTATCAGGATATGTACAAGAATAAGTAACAGCCTGTAAATTTAAACTCCCTCTGCATCTCACGGTGCAGGGGGAGTTTTTTGCTGTCATTCCCGTTACGACCCCTCCCGTGAAAATGGAATAGCGGAGCGTCCGCAGACGCTCCGCTATTCCGAAATTATAAATATTCTTTCCGCTATTTATGCGCAGAGCAACGCGGCGCGCATTCTAAATCGTCCCGCCTTGGGTGGTCTCCACCACAAAATCCGCGCTTTCGGCTATGCCGTATTGCGCAAAATAGCCCTCCTCCAGCGGCACCCACCGGGCGGCAAAATCCGCGTAGCGGGCGCCCTCCCGCGCCTGTAAGCGCCGGGTCTGCTCGGCCTTGGTGCAGGTCACGAACACCCGCAGCGTCTCGTAGGGGCGCAGCAGCGGGTGGTGGCTGTAACTGCCCTCTAAGATCACCAGCGGCTGCGCGGGCAGCTGTGCCGGGGGCAGAAAAGCCCCCTCCCGGCAGCTGTACGCCCGGTAGGCTACGGGCTGCCCCGCGTAGGCAGGGCGCAGGGCTTCGTCCCGCAGACGGGTAAGGTCCATGTTGGCGCAGGGAGTGTGCGCCCAGTCCGGGCTGCGCTGAGCAGGCGGCAGGTAGAAATCATCCGTGCGCAGCAGGGTGCAGCCGGGAAACTGCGCTGACAGTGCGTTGGCAAGGGTGGTCTTGCCGCTGCCGCAGCGGCCGTCCAGCGCCAGCACCAGCGGGCGGGTGGGCTTTTGCGCCAGCGCAGCGCTAAGCAGCGCAGACAGGGTGGACGCGGTGATGGGTGTGGGCATGGGTTTGGCCTCCTTGGCAGGGGTGCGCCCCAAGGGGCAGACCCGAGAATACCCCATTATATCATAACCGCCGCCGGAAGGGTAGCGCGAGTGCGGTTTGCCATAAATAACTTTTTTGCCGGAAAGGCTTGACACAGCCCGCTGCGGTGTGGTACACTACTGGCGTTAGAAGCAACTAACCATGTGAGACCCCACCGGCAGTGCCCGCAGCCCGGGCGTGCTGCTTCTTTTTTGGGGTGATGGTTAGCTACGTCTTACTTATAACAGCCCGGCATCCGGGGCACACTGACCCCGACACCGCCGCCAAAGGAGAACCGCCATGGAGCGTGATTTTGAGACCGTAATGATCGAACAATGTGCCCCGGTACTGGCGGGGCTGAAGCCTGCGGGGCTGTTCCGCTACGAAACGCGAAACCGTGCCGACCTTGCCCGGCGGGTGGCGGGCTGGAACGCCCAGCTGAACCCCAAGGGCTTGCAGGTGCGGGTGCTGCGGGGGTGCATCGCTACCCGGCAGTATCTGGTGTACGTCTACCGCGCCGCCAAGCTGCAAACGGTGCTGGCAGATGCCGCTGTGCGCGGCTTTTTAGCCCGGGAGGGCTACCGTCTGCCGGAAGATGCTGCGGACTGCAACGCGCTGCTGGACCAGCTCAGCCTGCGGTTGTGCTGCGCGGCGGAGGCGGCGGATTTCCCCCACGAGATCGGGGTATTTCTGGGCTATCCGCTGGAGGATGTGGTGGGGTTTATCCGCCACCGGGGCAAGTGCTTTACCTGCTGCGGGTGCTGGAAGTCCTACGGCGACCCCGCCGCCGCCCGGCAGCACTTTGACCAGCTTGCCAAGTGCACGGCGGTGTACCTGCGGCTGTTCCACAGCGGCACGCCCATTTTAAAACTGGCAGTGGCCGCCTGAAAAATTGATATTCTCTTTTCAAATACTCTCTTTTATCCTGGCAACTCTCCTATGCATCCGACACAGGAGAGAGCGATCCTCCTTTTTACACATGACCGCCCGGTGCAGCTTTGACCCCTGCGCCGGGCGGTCGTGTGTTTGGGGGAATGCACTCCCGCGCGGGGTGGGACGATTTTGAATGCGCTCCGCGTTGCTCTGCGCATAAATAGCGGAAAGATTATTTTTATTTCGCAATTCTGGAAAATCTGCGGATTTTCCAGAATTGCCTTTTCACGGGAGGGGTCATTCTCCGTCACCCTGCCCTATAAAATGGCAAAGCGACCCTCCGAAAATGTAAACATTGGCTAACTTTAGCTCAAGAAATAGAGTTAGTCATTGATGATTTTGATAAAAATGCAGGGCGATACCGGCATAAAATTTGTTTGTTCATATAAACTAACTATGAGATATGAAAAATCTATTGACAAGCTTGGTTAGCAGCGGTAAACTATCTACGCTGATAGTTACGGCTGACTAACCACCGCAGCATCACATCATTTTTATGGAAGGGGAGCACAGCGATGATGCCTTTGACGATGACAAAAGCAGGCGAGACCGTCACCATCCGCAGGATCAGCGGCAAGGACGAGGTGCGGCTGCATCTGGCCGAGCTGGGGTTCGTGGTTGGCAGCGAGGTGACCGTGGTCAACGAGATCGCGGGCAACCTGATCGTGCAGGTCAAGCAGAGCCGGCTGGCACTGGATAAGACCATGGCAAGCCGCATCATGGTGGACTGAGGCAGCGCCTTCCCGGTGCTGCATGAGATACTGCAAGGGAGGAACGAGTACGATGAAAACACTGAAAGACGTAAAGGTGGGCGAGACCGCCACCGTGGCACGGCTGCACGGCGAAGGCCCGGTGAAGCGCCGCATCATGGATATGGGCATCACCAAGGGGGTGCAGATCTATGTGCGCAAGGTGGCGCCGCTGGGCGACCCCATGGAGCTGACCGTGCGCAACTACGAGCTGAGCGTGCGCAAAGCCGACGCTGAGATGATCGAAGTGGTCTGATACGACCAAAAGGGAGGAAAGGTATCCGCAATGAGCATTAAAATTGCACTGGCCGGCAACCCGAACTGCGGCAAAACGACCCTGTTCAACAACCTGACCGGCTCCAACCAGTACGTGGGCAACTGGCCCGGCGTGACCGTGGAAAAAAAGGAAGGCAAGCTGAAGGGCGACAAGGACGTTGTCATTCAGGATCTGCCCGGCATCTACTCGCTGTCCCCCTACACGCTGGAAGAGGTGGTCTCCCGTACTTACCTTGTGAAGGAGAAGCCCGACGCTATCCTGAACATCATCGACGGCACCAACATTGAGCGCAACCTCTACCTGACCACCCAGCTGATCGAGCTGGGCATCCCGGTGGTGATGGCTGTGAACATGATCGATCTGGTGCGCAAGAACGGCGACACCATCGACCTGAAGAAGCTGAGCGCAGAGCTGGGCTGTCAGGCAGTGGAGATCAGCGCACTGAAGGGCGAGGGCACCGAGGCTGCCGCAAAGGCTGCGGTAGCCGCTGCCAAGGCCGGCAAGACCGGCGAGCTGCCCCATGTGTTCACCGGCAGTGTGGAGCACGCCATTGCCCACATCGAGGAGAGCATTCAGGGCAAGGTGGATGACCGTTTCCTGCGCTGGTACGCCGTCAAGCTGTTCGAGCGCGACGACAAGGTGCAGGATGAGCTGAAGCTGGACAAGACCCTGATGGATCACATCGACGAGCACATTCAGGACTGCGAAAAAGAGATGGACGATGACGCCGAGAGCATCATCACCAACCAGCGCTATGCCTACATCAACACCGTGGTGGGCAAGGCTGTCAAGAAGAAGGCCCGCGTGGAGCACCTGACCGTTTCCGATAAGATCGACCGGATCGTCACCAACCGTGTGCTGGCACTGCCCATCTTTGCAGTGGTGATGTACCTGATGTACTCCCTGTCCATGGGCACCTCCATCGCGGACGGCGGCTGGGCCATCGGTACCTTTGCCACCGACTGGACCAACGATGTGCTGTTCGGCGAGATCGTGCCGAACGCGCTGGGCGGCTTTTTGGAAAGCATCGGCGTGGCGGGCTGGCTGTACGGCCTGATCATGGACGGCATCGTGGCCGGTGTGGGCGCGGTGCTGGGCTTTGTGCCCCAGATGCTGGTGCTGTTCTTCCTGCTGTCCATTCTGGAGGACGTGGGCTATATGTCCCGCGTGGCCTTTATCATGGACCGTATCTTCCGCAAGTTCGGCCTTTCCGGCAAGAGCTTTATCCCGGTGCTGGTGGGCACCGGCTGCGGCGTGCCGGGCGTTATGGCAAGCCGTACCATCGAGAACGAGCGTGACCGCCGCATGACCATCATGACCACCTGCTTCATCCCCTGCGGCGCAAAAATGCCCATCATCGGCCTGATCGCCGGTGCACTGTTCGGCGGCTCCTCGCTGGTGGCAGTGTCTGCCTACTTCATCGGCATGGCAGCCATCATCTGCTCCGGCATCATGCTGAAAAAGACCAAGCTCTTCGCAGGTGATCCCGCTCCCTTCGTCATGGAGCTGCCCGCCTACCATGTGCCCGCATGGGGCAACGTGCTGCGGGCAACTTGGGAGCGCGGCTGGTCCTTCATCAAGCGCGCAGGCACTGTGATTTTGCTCGCTACCGTTGTGCTGTGGTTTATGCAGGGCTTCGGCTTCGAGAACGGTGCCTTCGGTATGGTCGAGGATCAGGACAACTCCGTGCTGGCTGCTATCGCTACCAAGGTCGCATGGATCTTTGCACCTCTGGGCTTCGGCAACTGGCGTGCAACCGTCGCTTCCGTCTCCGGCCTGATTGCAAAGGAGAACGTGGTGGGCACCTTCGGTGTGCTGTACCACTTCGGCGGCGAGCTTTCCGAGAACGGCGACGAGATCTGGGCAGCGGTCGCACAGGACTACACCGCTCTGTCCGCTTACGCCTTCATGATCTTCAACCTGCTGTGCGCTCCCTGCTTCGCTGCTATGGGCGCCATCAAGCGCGAGATGAATAACGGCAAGTGGACGGCCATCGCCATTGGTTACATGTGTGCTCTGGCTTACTGCTCTGCGCTGGTGGTGTATCAGCTGGGCGGCCTTATCACCGGCGAGGTGCACTTTGGCCTGTTCACCGTGGTAGCTGTTGTGGTGCTGGCAGCGTTCATCTACCTGATGGTGCGCCCCAACAAGTACGCCGACAACAACGAAGTAAAGCTGGATACTTCCCGTATCTGATAGAAACGAAAGGGTGTATGCTGTATGATGGAATTTATTGCAACAAACTTTAATCTGCCCACCATCATCGTGGCAGCGCTGGTGTTCGGCGCGCTGGGCTGGGTCGTATGGCACACCCACAAGCACGGCGGCGGATGCAGCTGCGGCGGCGATTGCAGCCACTGCAAGGGCTGCCACTAAACACTGAACCGCAAGGAGCGCGGGCTGAAACTCTCGGCTCGCGCTCTTTTTTTAAGTGAAACAAAGTTAGCTTGTGATAACACCGGGCAGGCCCCGGCGCGTAAAAAGGAGAGTGACCGGTATGCAGCTGACCGCAGCGCATCTGCGCTATCTGCTGGCCATCTACGAGGTAAGCCGCACCCATCTGGACATCAGCTCCCGCAGCATTGCGGAAAAGCTGGGGGTGACAAAACCCTCGGTGGTGCGCATTTTGAATCTGCTCATGGAGCAGGGCATGATCGTAAAGGAGTATTACGGCAAAATCTACCTGACCGACCGCGGCATCTGGGTGGCAAAGCGGGTGCAGCAGGAGCTGGACGCCATTCTGGCGCACTTTCCGCCGGTGAGCGGGGAGCTGACGGACGAGGAGCAGTGGAACGCCGCCCTTGCCATGACGAGCGCCCTGCCCCAGCGCCTTTTTACCGCCGACTATGAGCGGATGGTGGAGGAGGAGGAGAATCCCTCCGTCAAAGCCTGACGGCTTTGCCAGCTCCCTCCCAGAGGGAGCGAACCCTCTCCGTCTTTGCTTCGCAAATCCACCTCCCCCGAAAGGGGGAGGTTTTGCTCTACTTACCGGAAGGCGCCGAAAAGTTTCCCGCCGCCGCTGAAGCCTTCACCCGCCGGGGGAAGGTGGCGTGCAGCGACGGATGAGGGGCAGCACCCATTAGCCTTGCTGCACCCTCTCCGTCATCGCTACGCGATGCCACCTCTCCCAAAGGGAGAGCCAAGAGCACTGCCAGAAACTTTCTCATTGCACCTAAAACTTTAGTGATGAACTTTATGGCTTGGCTCCCCCTTGGGGGAGCTGGCGCGGGAGCGCCTGAAGGGGGGCCCCTCCCCGTGAAAATGCAAATGCCGGACAGCTTGCAGGCTGCCCGGCATGGTGCGTTGTGGTTATTTTTTGATCGCCCGCAGGATGCGGTTGGCGATGTACTTATGCCCGCTCACGGTGGGGTGGGCGTCGGTGGCGGTCATGGCAAAGGGGATGGGCACATAGGTCACATTCTCGTTCTGGGCGGCAAGGCTCTTGCTGAGGGCATTCAGCCGCCGGAACAGCTGTGTCCACTCCGGCAGCAGGGGCACAGGGTTGGTGTAGCCTACCAGTATAATTTGCGCGTCCGGGTTCAGCGCCCGCAACTCCGCTACGACCTGCGGCATATGTACGGCGGCTTCCTGATACGCCTGCTCGCAGATGGCGTCCGTGCCGCCGCCCAGCAGCAGCTGGGTGGTGGCCTGTTTTTCTTCCTTTGTCAGCCGCAGACGGGAAAGGTCGCTGTTCAGCCGCTGCAGGTTCTCAAAGCTGGGCTCGCGCAGCACGCCGCTGACCATGGTGGCTACCAGCTGCTCGCTCTTCCAGTTGGTGGCGTTGCCCAGCGCCACAAGGGCGGGCACCAGCGCATCGTTGGAGCCGATCTGCACGCTGATGACATCCGCGCGCTTGAGGTAGTCCAGCATCTGGGGGTAGACGTAGTAGGTGCCCGCCTGCTGGTTCATCTGGGGCATTGCGCCGGTGCGCAGCATATCCGCAAGGTCGCCGGTGGTCAACCCGGGCAGGCCAAGGTTGATGGCGTGCTGGCGGTCCAGCCCAAGGCCTTTGCCCACCAGCGAAACATAGCACTGCTCCGGGTAGCCCTCAAAGTTTGGGGCCGCGTCTATGCCGATGGCGGCTTCGGTGTACTTGAAATCCGGCAGACCCACGCCGGAAACGATGCTGTCGCCCAGCGCCACATAGGTGCGCTGAGGATCGGCGGCAGGGGCTTCCTCAGTGGGGGCTTCCGCGTCCGGGGCAGCTTCTTCTGCGGGCTGCTCCTGCGCGGCGGGGGCGGTCTGTTCCGGCGGCAGGGCGTCGGGCTGCTGGGCAAAGGCAGGCACAGCCAGCAGCACCAGCGCAGCGGCGCTGCACAGCCATGCGGTAAAACGGGGATGTTTCATGGAGGATTCCTTCTTTCTCAAGGGCAGGGGGGTTACCCCACCTCTTCTTCCAGCTTACGGTAGTCGGCCTTACCGGCGGGGGTCAGGGGCATTTCGGGAATGATCTTATAGGCCGAGGCGGCGGGCTGCACATACTCCGGCAGCTCCTCAAGGCACAGCTGGCGCAGCTCCCGCAGGATCTGGCGCTTTTTGCCGGTGGCGGCAGGCTCCAGCACCACAAAGACGAAGGGCAGACGTCCCTGGGTGTGGTCGGTATCGGCGCAGCCCACCACGCAGCACTGGTGCACGGCGGGGTGGCGGCTGATGACGTTTTCGATCATGGAGGGGAACACCTTGAAGCCGTCGTGCCGGATGATGATGCGCTTGATGCGGGCGTCCAGATACACAAAGCCGTCCTCGTCCATGGAGCCGATATCGCCGGTGTGCGCCCACAGCTGGCCGTCCGCGTGGCGGCGCAGCAGGTAGGCGGTCTCCTCGGGCTTGTTGTAGTAGCCCTTCATGGCGGTGGGGGTGCAGATGCAGATCTCGCCGCGCTGACCGATGGGCAGCTCGGTCTCGGTGCCCGGCTCGAAGATGGAGACCACCGTGTTGACCATGGGGATGCCCACGCTGCCGGGCTTTGTCACGTTGCCGGCGGCGATGGTGGCAGCCGAGGAAACCTCGGTCATGCCGTAGCCCTTTGCCAGCGGGTACTCCACCCCGTGGGCTTTGAGGAACCGGTTCACCGTCTGCTCCGCGCCCAGCGAGAGGGAATCGCCTCCGGCGGCGTAGTTGCGGATGAAGGAGAGGTCTTTGTTTTTCAGCAGCGGGTCGGCGGCAAGCTGCTGGTAGTGGGTGGGCACGCCGAACATGTGTTCGGGCTTGTACTTCCACACCAGTGCGCCCAGCTTTTCCGGGTCCAGATTGGGGATGATGATGATATGCAGCCCCATGACCAGCGGCATATGGATGCCGCAGCTGTAACCGTAGGCGATGAAGGGCGGCATGACGTTCAGCAGCTTCTGCCCGCGGTGGAACAGACGGCTCTGGGCGGCAAACTCCTGTGCAAGGGCGTTGAAGCAGTAGTCGGTCAGCATAACGCCCTTGGGCGAGCCGGTGGTGCCGCCGGTGTGCACCACCACGCAGGTGTGCTGGGGGTCGTAGGGCACGGCGGCGGGGCTGTGCCCTTTGCCTGCGGCGATAAAGTCCTTCCAGCGCAGCACGTTGGAGGCGTAGCGGTTTTTATCCGGCTCTGTCAGCTTGTAGCCCACGGCTTTGGCCAGCGGCAGACTGTCGGCGGGGCTGAGCACCACCACCCGCTCCACGCTGGTGCGCTTTGCGGCCTGATGGCAGCGGGGGTACACCACGTTCAGGCAGATCAGCAGGCGGGACTCCACCTCCTCGATGTACTCCCGGATGCCCTCGGCGCTGTACCGGGGGTCTACCAGATTCAGGGTAGCGCCCAGCAGGTCGGCGGCGTAGAAGGTGTAGACCACCTCCGGGGTCATCACGCTGACCACCGTGATGATATCGCCCTTTTTCACCCCCAGCGCCTGCAGGGCGGCGGCGGTCTTTTTTATCTGCACGATCAGGTCGGCGTAGCTGAACTTGCGGCCGTAGTATTCCAGCGCGGTGTCGCCCAGGTGCCGCTCGTTGTTGCGGCAGACCAGCGCAAAGGCCGAGCACTCCGGCACGGATTGGTGGATGTACTTTTCGTCATAATATTTCAGCCATGGCTTTGCCTTGGAGGCGTAGACCGGCTCCTTGCCATCTTCCATCATAGGATCAGACCTTTCTTTATCATCATTCGGAGACCGGCTCTCCGAGAGCAGGTGCAGTTACATTGGCAGGGGCAGCGCTCTGCCCGGCGGGGATGGTCTCCGGCAGGGCGGTCTCCGCGGCCGGGGCTGCGGCCTCGGAGGTGGCTTCCGCAGCGGTTCCGGCAGCGTTTTCCGCTGCCTTGGCGGCCTCCTCGGCGGCCTTGGCGGCGCGCTCGGCCTTCAGCTGCTCGGCGCGCTGACGCGCCTCCTCCTGCCGTTTCAGGGTGCGCGCCTTGATGCGGCACACCGAGCACAGACCCTCGGCGCTGTCCGGGGCAATGGGCTTGCCGCACTGCTTGCACAGGGTCTTGGTGCACTTGTGCAGCACCACGGGGCCAAGGGTGGTCAGCTGGTACAGCTTCATGCCGTCAAAGCCTTTGTTGGAGCATACGTTCATGCACACGCCGCACTCGCTGCACTTCCACGGGGTAAGCACCATGCGGGTCTGGCCGTTGGGCATCTCCTCAAACTTCAGGGCATTGGCGCGGCAGGCTTTCTCGCACCGGCCGCAGCCAAAGCAGTTGTCGGTGAACTTGGGCATATAGTAGCCGTACTGCAGGGGCGTTTCCATGGCGGCTTTCAGCTGCTTTGTGCGCTGGTGCAGCAGCAGACGGAAGTCCACCCCGCTGTCCTCTTCGCTGCGCAGGCCGGGCAGCATCTGCAGCAGCTTTTTGGTGCCGCTCTTGGAGCCGTGGCTCACCTGTTCCAGCATCTCGCGGCGGGTCAGCTCCTGCACATGGTAGGGGTACTCCTTTTCCTCATACGCCAGCGAGAACCGCGCTTCAAACATCGGCTGACCGAAAAAGTCCACAAGGCGGGTCAGTTCTTTGCGCAGCTGCTCGGCGCAAAGGTCGTTCTCGCACTGCCCGCAGGGGGTCAGGTCCAGCACGATCTTTTTGTTCAGTGCCAGATACGCCAGCGCCTCCCACGAGAGGGCACAGATGCAGCTGCGCACCACGGTGTTCTTGCGGCTGGACTTCTCACAGCCGATCCAGATGGTATCGTTGTCGGTGTCCGCTGCGGCGGTATCCCGCTGCACCTGCTCCGGCGAGGGCGCAATGCAGCCGCTGCGGCAGGCGGAAACGCACAGTCCGCAGTCGGTGCAGGGGTCCCAGTCCTTGACGAGGTTCGGGCGGGTAAAGATCTCCTCGCCGTAGGGGCAGATGTCCTTGCAGGTCGTGCAGGGCTTGCGGTGAGGGTGCAAATTCCAGCACTGGCGGCGGTTGATCTCGGGATGGCTGGTCTTCATCAGGGCATCCATTGCAGTTCTGGTAAAAAAGCCCATGGTCTTACTCCTTTTCCACAACAGAGGTAAGGGCGGCGTGGTCGAGCAGGAAACGCTGCACCTTCTGGTTGGTCACGGCGGCGGCGATGGCGTCCCGGCTGAGCACCTTGCGGATCTCTTCTTCCGGGGTATCGTGCAGCTTGGAAAGGCGGGCAATCTCGGCGTCCACCTCCTGCTGGGTCACGGTGATCTTTTCGGCTTCGGCGATGGCGCGCACCGCCAGCATTGCCCGCAGCTGGCGCTCGGCTTCCTTGCGGTAGCCCTCCCGCACCTGCTCCGGGGTCAGCCCGGCGCTCTTGCAGTAGAGCTCCATGGTCATCTGGCTCTTGCGCAGCCGCTGGCGCAGCTGGTTCATCTGGTATTCGGCGTTCTGCGCCAGCAGCTCTGCAGGCAGCTCCACGGTCAGGTTCGCGCCTGCCATATCCAGCAGCGCCGCCCCGGCAATGCGGTCGGCGTTGGCCTCGTGGGAAAGGCGCTTTTTCTCCCGCAGGCTCTCCCGCAGGGCTTCCAAGTCCGCATAGCCCAGCGATTTTGCAAGGGCATCGTCCACCGGGGGCACCTGCTTGCGCTCCACCGTGTGCAGGCAGATCTCAAACTGCGCCGTCCTGCCGGAAAGCTCCGGCACCCGGAAATCGGCAGGGTAGGTGAAGTCGAACCGGAAAGTCTCGCCCGCGCAGTGGCCGTACACGGCATCCTCGGCGGCGGGCATCAGCTGCCCGGTGCCCAGCACTACGGTCACCTTCTCCATCCGGCTGTCCGGGATGGGCGCACCCGCGAGAAAGCCCTCGAAATCCAGCGTGACCCGCATCCCGCGGGCGGCGGGCGCGTCAGTGGGCACAAAGGGCGCGTGGACCCGCGCCAGGTTGCCGATATCCGCCTCTACGGCCTTATCCGATACCGGGCGCACCCGGCGGGTGAAGGCAAGCCCCTTGTACTGCCCCAAAGTGGCAGCGGGCATGGTGTTTGCAGTTTGTTCCATAGTCGAACACTCCTTTTTACAAAAGCGGCGTTACAGCCCACGGGCGGCCAGCCAGCTTTCTGCGATCTGGGAGAACATCTCCGGGTACTGGGCATCTTCTTCTTTAAAGGCGCTCAGGTAGTACTCCACCTCGGCGCGGGTGGGAGCCACGGTGCGCCGCCAGATGGTAAAGGTGGTGCCGTTGCCCATATCAAAGGTGGCTTCCAGCGCAAAGTACTCGTCCCGCACCGCAAGGAACCTCTCGTTCAGCTTGTGGGACATCTCGCCGTTGCCCACAAAGGTCTGGGGGAAGGGGTCGGCGGTGAGGACATATTTGGCCTCGAAGAACTGCATGGGGAAGTTGTGGGTGCCCGGCACCGAGAAGCCGAAGGCCAGCTTATCGTTGATGGGGGTTGCAGGCAGCTGGCAGTTCTTGAAGTGATCCGGGCAGTACAGCATATCGTGGGGGATCATGTAGCTGATCTCGCCCTCGGCGCAGTGGGTGTCGATCCAGTTGGCAATGGCCTTGATCTGCGGCAGATCCTTGCGGTCATAGATCAGCTTGTCCAGCCGGACGAACTCCTCGGTGACTGCCAGCGGGAAGTGATCCACCAGAAAGCCCGGCAGGGCAATGGTGGTCAGGGGAGAGCAGCGCACCGAGGTGGCAAACACGAGGGTGAACACCCAGAACACGACCTTTGCCGCCCGGAAGCGGCTGATGCCCTCCGCCAGCGCCGCTGCGCCCAGCAAAAACAGGAGAAACCACCCCGGGAGGAACAGCAGCATCTGGTGGGAACCGGTGTTCTGGATGCGGGTGAACAGCAGCATGCTCAGCAGGATCTCCAGCCCGGCAAGGCAGGGCAGCGCGGGCATTTTGCGCTTTTTCAGGCTGAACCACAGCCCCATGCCCACAAGCACAAGGTTCATCAGACCCATGCGCCAGAACTGCAGGCTGATCTCGGCTGCAAAGCCGCCGCCGTTATAGTAGGAATAGCGCTCGGCGTAGCTGTAAGCGAGGATGCGGCTGACCATCGGCCACAGCAGGATCAGCATGGCCACCATGCTCATCAGGCCGAACAGCACGAGGTTGCGCACCTGCAAAAGCGCCTGCTTTTTCTGCCCGGCGCGGGCAGTGCGCGCGCTGCTTACCAGCACCAGCACCGCGTAGGCAAAGTAGTAGCCCACCACAAAATATAAGTACCACCGGCGGGAAAGGATGATGGCTGCCGTGGCGGCAAACAGCAGGCAAAAGCGCACCGGCTCCAGCTTTTCAAACCGGAAGTCCAGCGTGAGCAGCAGGATGCTGAAGCCGAAGATGAGGCCGAACCAGTCCGGCTGGCTGAGCATGGCGCTCATGCGCAGCCACGGGTAGGTGACCATCCAGGTCATGCCGATGAGGAAGTACCAGAAGCGGTTTTTCACCCGCAGCATCTGCCCCACCTTGATGGTAAGCCCTGCCAGCAGCACCAGCAGCATGGGCAGGATGCTGAACACCTGACAGAAGGCAAAGCTGTCGCCGGTGCGGTCGCTCAGGCAGAAGGGAAACTCCAGAAACAGGGTGATGAAGTTGGTGTAGTCCTCGGCAAAGGAGCCGAAGATGAACTGGAAGCCCGCCGCTGGGCCTTGCAGAAAGGCAGCTTCGGCCCAGTACTGTTTGTTGATATAGTTGACGTAATCCCAGATATACACAAAGCTGCGGCAGCCAAGCGCCCAGAAAAAGTAGACCAGCGCCGCCGCCCACAGACCGACGAGCACCGCCTTGTGGAAGAGGTCAAATTTGATTCCCGCCACCCGCAGCACCAGCAGCACACAGGCAAACAGGGCAAGGTTGCACCACAGGCTCACCAGCGGGAAAAAGAATTTGCTGCCGGGCGCAGCCAGCGCAAAAACGGCCAGCAGCACCGCTGCTGCCGCCAGCACCAGCACGATTTTCGCCGCAGCGGAAACGCGGGGCTTCGTAATGGGTTCGGACATGGAAAAAGACCCTCCTTGCAAAGTTTCACACCCTACAGTATAACAACTCCCCGGGGCACTGTCCAGCACCCCGGCGGCGAAAAATGCAGAATGTCCCGCCGCTTTCAAAGCAGACGGGACATTTTTGCGTAAATATTACTTATCGGAAACTTCCGCAGCGGCCTTAGCAGCCTTTGCCGCCTTGCGCTTTTGCGCCAGCGCCCTGTTGGCGCTCAGGCGGGCGGCGTCCGGGTTGGGGGCTTCCGGGGACAGCCGCAGCAGATAGCTGCCCATGGCGGGCAGGTCCAGCGTCAGGGTATAGTCCCGGCCGAACACGCCGCCGTCGGTGGTGTGGAAGCTCTGCTTGCGGTGCGCCTTGTGCACGCCGCCCCAAGTGCCGGCCTCGGTGTCCAGCACCAGCTCTGCGCTGCAGGGGAATTTAAGGTACAGGGGGAACTTTTTGTGGGCGTGGTCCTGGGTGTTCATCACGCAGAGCAGGTTCTGCCCGCGCCCTTTGCGCAGCCATGCGTACACACCCTCGGCGCAGCTTTCGTTTGCCACCCACTCAAAGCAGTCCGGGTTGTACTCGCCGTCATACAAAGCAGGCTCGGAGGCGTAGGTGCGGCTCAGAGCGGCAAAGTACTTCTGGAAGGCATCGTGGAAGGGGTATTCCAGCAGATTCCAGTCCAGCTCCCGCTTTTCGTCCCACTCCCGGAAGTGTGCCAGCTCGTTGCCCATAAAGTTCAGCTTTTTGCCGGGATGGGTGTACATATAAAAATACAGGGTGCGCAGCTGGGCGCATTTTTCCGCGTAGCTGCCCCACAGCTTGTCAATGATGGTCTTTTTGCCGTGCACCACCTCATCGTGGCTCAGCGCCAGCAGATACAGCTCGTTGTAGAAGTAGTGCATACTGAACAGCAGCTTGCCGTAGCAGCCCGGGCGCTCGCCGAAGGGGGTGGCAAAGTAGTCCAGCGTGTCGTGCATCCAGCCCATGTCCCACTTGTAGTCAAAGCCCACGCCCTCGTAGCGGGTGGGGGCGGTCACCTTTAAGAAGTTGGTGGAATCCTCCGCCATGTAGATGCCGGTGGGCCAGCGCTCGTTCAGCCCGTGGTTCAAACTGCGCAAAAAGTTCACCGCGCCCTGATTTACGCCGCGGTTGGGGTCGCCCTGCCAGTACAGGGCGCGGGAGATGGCGTCCATGCGGATGCCGTCGCAGTGGTACACGTCCATCCACAGCCCGGCGGCGCTGCTCAGAAAGCTGCACACCTCCCGGCGGTAGTAGTTGAAGTTGCAGGTGCCCCACTCGCTCTGTCCCACGTCGCTGTCGTACTCGTACAGGTAGGTGCCGTCAAACTTTGCCAGTGCGTCGGCGTTGGCGGCAAAGTGCACCGGCACAAAGTCCATGATGACGCCGATGCCCATGCGGTGGCAGGCGTTGACAAAGCCCGCGAACTGGGCGGGGGTGCCGTAGCGGCTGGTCACCGAGAAGTAGCCGGTGGTCTGGTAGCCCCAGCTGCCGTCAAAGGGGTGCTCTGCCAGCGGCAGCAGCTCCACATGGGTAAAGTGGTGCTCCAGCAGCCACGGGATCAGCTCCCGCGCCAGCTCCTCGTAGTTGTACCACCCGTCCGAGCCGTCCGGCTGGGTTGCGCCGGGCTTATGCTTCCAGCTGCCGGCGTGCAGCTCGTAGATATTCAGCGGGCGGTTGCGGCATTTGTCCCGCCGCTCCATCCACGCAGTGTCGTCAAAGGTGAAATCCAGCTTTGTCAGTTTGCTGGCGGTGCCGGGGCGCAGCTCGGTGGCAAAGGCGTAGGGGTCGCTGCGCATCACGGTGCTGCCGTCCGCGCCATGCACGCGGTATTTGTACAACTCGCCCTCCGCAAGGCCGGGGATAAAGGCGCTCCACACGCCGGTATCGGCTTTTTCCATGGGCACGCCGCGCTCCCAGCCGTCAAAGCCGCCGCACACCTCCACGGCGGTGGCACCGGGTGCCCACACGGCAAAACGCCAGCCCTCGGCGCCGTTTGGGTCGGTGCAGGGGTGCGCACCCAGAATGCGGTAGGCATCGAAGCAGTCGCCACTGAAAAACGTGCGGGGGATCACAGGGTAATTCATGCAAAGATCTCCTTACTTCTCTATGTTGACCGGCGGTGTGCGCCGGTTGATACAAGGCTGTTTGGGCAAACTATCCAAGAAAAACGCTTTTTTACCGGCACAGTGGCCGATAATCTTAGCGAATCTTGACAAAAATCAGCAAAAATACACATATTTGCCAGAGGGTGTGGTATACTGTTGCTGCCGCCTTGCGGGCGGTGCAACTTTTTAGAGCAACAGAATGGGAGCGAATGATCATGGCTTGGTATGACGAAGCAGTATTTTATCACATCTATCCGCTGGGGCTGTGCGGCTGTGCGCACGAAAACGACGGCCAGCCCACCCCGGGCGCTTTTGCAAAGCTGGAAGCATGGGCAGCCCACGCGGCAAAGCTGGGCTGTACGGCCATCTACATCGGACCGCTGTTCGAGAGCGGCTCCCACGGCTACGATACCATCGACTACCGTCTGGTGGACCGCCGCCTTGGCACCAACGAGGAGTTCAAGGCTTTTGTGGCGGCCTGCCACGCCCGCGGGCAGCGGGTCATCGTGGACGGCGTGTTCAACCATGTGGGCCGCGATTTCTTCGCGTTCCAGGACCTGAAAGCGAACCGTGAGAACGCCCGCTATAAGGATTGGTTCTGTGATGTGAACTTCTGGGGCAACAACGAGTATAACGATGGCTTTTCCTACGGCAACTGGGGCGGCTACAACCTGCTGGTCAAGCTGAACCAGCGCAACCCGGAGGTGCAGCAGTACCATTATGATACCGTCCGCTTCTGGGTGGAGCAGTTCGACATCGACGGCATCCGTCTGGACGCAGCCGATGTGCTGGATTTCGACTTCATGCGCGGGCTGCGCCGTCTGGCAAACGAGGTAAAGCCGGAGTTCTGGCTGATGGGCGAGGTCATCCATGGCGATTACAGCCGCTGGGCAAACCCGGAAATGCTGCACTCGGTCACCAACTACGAGCTGCACAAGGGCCTGTGGAGCGGCCACAACGACCACAACTATTTTGAAATTGCCCACACCATGCGCCGGCTGCAGGGGCTGTGCCACGACACCCGGCTGTATCTCTTCTCGGATAACCACGATGTGGAGCGCCTGCCCAACAAGCTGCGCAACAAAGAGCACATCCGGCACATCGCCATTCTGGTGTACAGCCTGTGGGGCATCCCGTCCATCTACTACGGCTCAGAGTTCGGCATCGAGGGCAAAAAGGAGTGGGGCAGCGACTGGCCGCTGCGCCCCTGTCTGGAACTCAGTGACTACGCTGATGCAGAACGTACAAATCCTGTTACCAGTGTATACAAAGCGCTGGGGAAATGCAAGGCTGAATTGCCGGAAATGACCTACGGCGAGGTAAAGGAACTGCAGCTCACCACCCAGTGCTACGCCTTTGCCCGGGTGCTGGACGGCAAGGCCGTGGTGGCGGTGCTGAACAACGGCGATACCCCCGCACAGCTGGAGTTCCAGCTGCCGGTGGAAACCGCCAAGGTCACCGACCTGCTGGCGGACACCGTGGGCGCGCAGGAGGTGCTGGTCTCCACCGAGTGGAACCGCATGAAGGTACAGCTGCCCTCCAATTACGCCACCCTGCTGAGATTGGAATAAAGCAACGCCTGCGGCGCGACCGACGCAAAAGTCTTTACCCTTTGGAGATAGGTTTCCCCCTTCCGGGGAAAGCCTTTGTTCAGAAAGCTGAGATTGGAATAACCTTGCACATTGCGCCGCGTTTTGCTACAATAAGGAGAGAAAAGTCGTTTTACGGAAAGGAAGCCTGACCCCCTATGAATGCAGCACAGCGCAGAGAACGCATCCTGACCCGGCTGAACAGTGCCGGTGCCCCCTTAAGCGCCAGCACGCTGGCGGCCGAGCTGGGGGTGTCGCGGCAGATCGTGGTAGGGGATGTGGCGCTGCTGCGCGCCGGTGGGGCGCAGATCGATGCCACCCCCCGGGGCTACCAGCTGCACCCGGCGGAGAAGGGCTATACCGGCATTCTGGCCTGTGTGCACTGCACGCAGGAGGAGATGCGCCGGGAGCTGTACACCGTGGTAGATCAGGGCGGCACGGTGGTGGATGTGGCGGTGGAAAACAGCCTTTACGGCGAGATCCGTGCCACATTGAACCTGTGCAACCGGTACGATGTGGACAACTTTATCCGTCAGGCTGCGGATGCACCCGAGAGCCTTTTGAGCCGTATGACCGGCGGCGTGCACCTGCACACCCTGCGCTGCCCGGATAAGGACACCTTTGCCCGCATCCGCAATGCTTTGGAACAGCAGGGGCTTTTGTACCGCAAAGAGTAACGCCGCTCCGCTTATACCCAGTATAAAAAGGGCTGCGGGGCTTGTCTATCCGCAAAACCGGAAAAATGTTGGAAAATCAACAAAAATGCAAAAGAGGTGGGTTTTCTGGATATCCGCATTGAAAAGACCGAGCGCGCCATCAAGCAGGCCTTTATGGAGCTGCGCCGCGAAAAGCCGGTGGAAAAGATCCGTGTCAAGGAGCTGTGCGACCGCGCCTGCATCAATAAATCCACATTCTACGCCCATTATCAGGATATCTATGCGCTGGCCAACGCCATGGAGGACGAGATGGTGCACGCGGTGGTGGAAAGCCTGCCCCGCCTGACCGCCAGCGATGTGAGCGAGCGCACCGAGTGGCTTGCGCGGGAGATGTTCCGCGCCTTCACCGCGCATCAGGCCGAGATCAGCGTGCTGTTCTCCGGCTCCCGGCAGGGGCTGTTCATCAACCGGGTGGAACAGGCCATGTGCCAGTGCATCGCCCAGACCGACCCCACCTTTGAGACGGACGTAGTGCGCAAGGTGGTGCTTTCCTTCTGCGTGCAGGGGTGCTACTACACCTTTACCACCTACTGCGGCCAGATGGACGAAAAGCGCCTTGTGACGCTGCTGGCCTCCATCGCCCGCGCCGCGCAGCGGATACGGATGTAATGCGGGACGATCAAAAATGGCCGCCGCTTGTGCTTTGGCCATCTTTAGAGGAATAATTATTTTTACTTCGGGATAGCGGAGCGTCTGCGGACGCTCCGCTATCCCATTTTTTTATAGGGGACGCGTGCTTTTGGCATAACCGCCAAAAAATAAGACGAAAATTCGTCATCTGCACTTTTTTACCATATTTTTTAAGAAAGAGTTTACACTATGCCGGAAACGGTGGTATTATATAAAATAGTATGGTATGGGGTAAAATGCGCCTGCATACTCCGGGAGGGTATGGGATGAAGAACAAGATCTCGCGCCGCAGCTTTCTGGCGGCGGCTGCGGTCTCGGCGGCGGCACCGAGGACGAGATCAACGGCGCAGTCACTTTTTTAAAGTGGTTCACCGAACCGCAGAATAACATCGCTTTCGCGGTGGAGTCGGGCTATCTGCCGGTGACCACCGGGACACGGTGCTGGAACGCATCGCCGCAGGCCAGAGCACGGAGGCAGCCACGGCAGAGTTTTTGACCGATGACTATTTTGAGGCGTGGTATCAGGCTACCCTTGCACAGTTACAGCAGTACGAGGGCTGACCGCCCGGAAAAAGACGGAAAGGAGGCAGGGCGATGTTTGACGCATGGAAAGAGCGCCAGCGGCAGCGCTTGAAAAACAGACCGGAAAGAACCGTGTTCTACAATATTTTTGCCACCATGATGCTGGTGCTGGCGGTGGAGCTGCTGATGGCGGTCGCCAGCATCCTTGCCGTCAACGTGACCGGACAGCTGGACGAAAACGCCAAGGATCTGCTTACCATGCGGGTGCGCAACCGCGCCAGCTATGTGCAGGAGATCCTGCGGAACGCGGAGGATCTGGAGCAGCTGAGCGAGCAGATCACCGCCACCACCCAGCAGCTGCTGAAAAGCGGCGATATCTCGCTGGATACGCTGGATAACAGCAGCGAACAGAGCGATGCCCTGCTGGTAGCGCTTGCCCCGCAGCTTCTGGACACCCTGCGCACAAAACAGGTGACCGGCATCTTTATCATGCTGAACACCCACGATCTGGACACCTGCGAGGTGGGCAAAAAAATGCCCGGCATCTACCTGCGGGATCTGGACCCGGATGCCCGCCCTTCGGAGCGCAACAACGACCTTTTGCTGGAACGCGCCAGCGCCACAGTGGTAAAAGAGCTGGGCATCGGCACGGATAAGGGCTGGCAGCCCGCTTTCCCCTATCAGGGAGATACCAAGGGCGGCATCCTGCGCACGGTATTTCAGACCGCGTATAAGAGCGATGCCGGCCTTTCGGCGGAAAGCTATGGCCGCTGGACCACCAACTCCTACTGTCTGGCCGGGGACGACCGGCACGCCATTGCCTACTCGATGCCGCTGATCCTGCCGGACGGCACGGTATACGGCGTGGTGGGCGTGGAACTGCTCACGGACTATCTGCAGACAAAACTGCCCTTCACCGAGCTGGACGAGGACAAGGCAGGCACCTATTTTATCGTGACCACTACCGATGATGCGCTGACGGACGGCGTGCTCTCCCTGCGCAAGACCGTGACCTCCGGCGAGGATCTGGTAACGGCAGATGCACCGCTGGGCGTTTTGAACTGCCGCAGCAACGGCAACGGCGGCAACTGGGTGGAGCTGAACGATAAGCGCTATTATATGGTGCTGGAGCCGCTGCAGGTGTATAACCGCAACGCGCCCTTTGCCGCCGAAAAGTGGTTTCTGGCGGGTACCATGGAACAGTCGGTGCTGCTGGCTTTTTCCAGCCGGGTGCGCGAGGTGCTGCTGACCACCATAGCGATCACGCTGGTGCTGAGCGTTTTGGGCAGCCTGCTGGTCTCGGCACGGCTGGCCAGACCCATCAACCGTTTGTACCGCGAGGTGATAGACGCGCAGGAGAAAAAGACCTTCCCCCGCCTGTCCCGCACCGCCATCCGGGAGGTGGACCGCTTTGCCGAGACCATTACCGAGCTGAACAAGGAGCTGGTGACCAACTCCACCAAGTTTTTGCGCATCATGGATATGGTCAGTGTGGAGATCGGCGGCTACGAGCTGCGCACCGACACCGGCAGCGTGTTTGTGACCGATAATTTCTTCTCCCTGCTGGGCAAGCCCGAGATGCAGGGCGAGCTGCTGAGCGTGCGCCGGTTCGAGGAGGTGCTCAAGGGCATCCGGGAAAAGAATCCCTGTGACCACACCGCCGAGGGGGACGAGCTGCTGACCATTCAGCAGCCGGACGGGGTGCGGTACATCATGCTGCGCAGCACCATCGAGGGGCACGCCAAGATCGGCCTTGCCGAGGACGTGACCGCCGCCGTGCTGGAACGGAAGCGCATCGAGCACGAGCGCGATCACGATATCCTGACCGGGCTGTACAACCGGCAGGCCTTCAACCGGGTGTGCACCGAGCTGTTTGCCGCGCCGGAGCGCATGGGCGTGGCGGCGCTGATGATGATGGACCTGGATAACCTCAAGCACATCAACGATACCTACGGCCACGACTGGGGCGACCAGTACATCCGCCGCACCGGTCAGTGCCTGCGGGACAATACCCCCGCCGGGACGGTGTGCGCCCGCCTTTCCGGCGATGAGTTCCTTGCGCTGTTCCACGGCTACCGCAGCCGGGACGCAGTGCGGGAAAAGATCGACTGCCTGACGAAGGCCATGCAGCAGAGCGTGGCGCTGCTGCCCAGCGGCAACGCTTTGCACATCAGCCTTTCCGGCGGCATCGCGTGGTACCCGGACGATGGGCAGGACTGGGAGACTTTGAAAAAATACGCCGACTTTGCCATGTATCAGGTCAAGCATTCGGAGAAGGGCCGGGTGGAGGAGTTCGACATCGGGGTGTACAACCGCGAAGCCTACGCCGAGCGCACCCGCAGGGAGTTCCGGCAGCTGCTCAGCAATGCGCAGGTGTTCTACTGCTTCCAGCCCATCTTCTCGGCACGCAGCGGCAGGGTAGTTGCCTACGAGGCGCTGATGCGCTCCGACCTGCCCACCCTGCGCTCCCCGGCCACCATCATGAAGCTGGCGCGGGAGCAGGGGGCACTGTACGAGATCGAGCGCATCACCTTTACCAAGGCGCTGGAGACCTTCGACAGCCTGTGCCGGGCAGGCAGTGTGTCCGGGGATGCCATGATTTTTGTCAACTCCATCGCCAACACCTGCCTGTCGCATGAGGACGGCAAATATATAAACAACCATTGGCACGAGCTGTGCCACCGCATGGTCGTCGAGATCACCGAAGAGGAAGCTATCGACTACGAAGCACTGGAGAAAAAGCGCAATGCACCGGGCTTTTCCGGGATGTTTGCACTGGACGATTACGGCAGCGGCTATTCCAACGAGAATACGCTATTGCAGCTTGCACCCCGGTTCGTCAAGGTGGATATTACCATCATCCGTGGCATCGACACCTCGCCGGACAAGCAGCAGATCCTGCGCAATATGGTGGCTTACGCCCACCCCCGCAGCATGAAGATCGTTGCCGAGGGCGTGGAGACCGCCGCCGAGCTGCGCACGGTCATCGAGCTGGGCGCAGACCTTTTGCAGGGCTATTTTCTGGCACGCCCGGCCATTGTGCCGGGAGCAATCGCGCCGGAAGCAGCGGGGATCATCCAGGAGTTGCAGCGCCGGAAAAAAGACTGAAATATATGCCCTCCCGGGCGCTGCGGCGCTGGGAGGGCTTTTGCAACGGAGGTAGAAAAATATGGTTCAGGTGGATCTCATCACCGGCTTTTTGGGCGCAGGCAAGACCACCTTTCTGCGCCGCTATGTGCGGTATCTGGTACAGCAGGGACATAAGGTGTGCATTCTGGAAAACGACTTTGGCGCGGTGAACGTGGACGCCATGCTGGTGCAGGAGGTGCTGGGCCCCGGCTGCGATGTGGAGACCATCAGCGGCGGCTGCGACTGCGACACCCACCAGCGCCGGATGCGCACCAAACTCATCGCCATGGCCATGCGCGGCTTTGACCGGGTGGTGGTGGAGCCCAGCGGCATCTTTGATGTGGACGAGTTTTTCGATATCCTGCGGGACGACCCGCTGGACCGGTGGTATCAGCTGGGCAGCGTCATCGCCATTGTGGACGCCCTGCTGCCGGAAACGCTTTCGCCGCAGGCAGAGTACCTGCTGGCGTCCGAGACCATGAACGCAGGCTGCGTGCTGCTGAGCCGCGCCCAGCTGGCAGCGCCCGCCCAGTGCGCCGCCGCCGCTGCCCACCTGGAGCGTGCACTGGAAACCGCAAAATCTTCCCGCCGCTTTGCGCCGGGGGAGATCCTTGCCAAGGACTGGGACGCTCTGACCGATGCCGACCTTGCTGCCCTTGCCGCCTGCGGCTACCGGCAGGCCAGCTGCGAAAAGCTGCATTTTGACCAGCACGCGGCCTTTACCTCCCTTTGCTTTCTGGAACTGCACCTCACCCCACAGCAGCTGCAGACCGCCGCACAGCGGCTGTTCACAGCGCCCGAGTGCGGGCAGGTGCTGCGGGTCAAGGGCTTTGCGCCCGCCCCGGCTGGCGGCTGGCTGGAGCTGAACGCCACCGCCGCCGGCTGCACCCTTGCGCCCATCCCGCAGGGGCAGGAGGTAGTCATCGTCATCGGTGAAGCACTGGATAAAGCTGCCATTGAAGCAAACCTGAAGGGGTGAAAGGCAGCTTTCCCCTATAACAAAACACATTGTGGAAAAACAGGAGGGAGCATCATGCAGGAAGTACGCGCAGCCGTTATTGGCACCGGGGTCATGGGGCGCAAGTATGCCCAGATGATCGCAGAAGGAAAGGCGGGCGCATTGCGCCTGACCGCCGTGGTCTGCCGCAGCGCCGGGGCGCAGCAGTGGGCAAAGGATACCCTGCCGGATACGGTGCGGGTGTGCCCCAGCGCCGAGGCGCTGTACGATTATGCAGAAGAATTTGACGCCGTGCTGGTGGTCACCCCGCACAAGACCCACCCGGCGCTGGTGATGCAGGCGTTTGCCCACGGCAAGCACGTCTTGTGCGACAAGCCCAGCGCAAACGCGCTGGCACCGGCACTGGAAATGAACCGCGCCGCCGAAAAAAGCGGCCTTGTTTTCGCCATGATGTTCCATCAGCGCCGCTACAAAAAGTATATGCGGCTTAAAAAATTACTGGATGATGGGGCATTGGGCGAGATCAAGCGGGTGCAGCTGGAAAACAGCCGCTACTTCCGCACATGGATGTACCACCGCTCCGGCAGCTGGCGTTCCAGCTGGGCAGGGGAGGGCGGCGGCGCGCTGCTCAATCAGGGCCAGCACATTCTGGACATCTGGCAGTGGCTGTTCGGAATGCCGACCAGTATTTATGCCGTGATACCCTACGGTAAGTATAACGATTTCATGGTGGACGACGAAGCCACCCTGCTCATGGAGTACCCGCAGCAGCGCACGGCAACCTTTATCCTTTCCACCGGCGAGGGCAGCTACACCGAGCGGTTGGAGATTGTGGGCACCAAGGGCACCGCCCTACTGGAAGAGGATACCCTCACCCTGCACACCTACACGCCAGACACCGAGACCTACCGCCGTACCGCCGATTGCACCGAGCGCCAGCAGCTTACCGAGACCACCGTTACCGAGCAGTTCGCCCCGCAGGCAGAGCCTTACCCGGAGATGCTGGCAAACTTTGCGGATGCCATCCTGCACGGCACGCCCCTGACCGCCCCCGGCGTGGAGGGCGTGCGGGCGCTGGAGCTGACCGATGCGGCTTACCTGTCCGCATGGCTGGGGGAGAAGATCACCCTGCCGCTGGACGCAGACCGGTTTGAACAGGAGCTGCAAAAGCATATTCAGGAGGAACAGGCAAATGGCTAAACTGCGGTTTATTGTAGTAGGCTCCGGCTGGCGGTCGCTGTTTTACTGGCGTATCGCGCAGGCGCTGCCGGAGCGGTTCGCGCTGTGCGCCATGCTTTGCCGCACCGAGGAAAAGGCCGAAAAAATGCACCGGGAGTACGGCGTGCCGGTAAGCACCTCGGCGGAGCAGTGCATTGCCCTGCACCCGGACCTTGTGGTGGTGGCAGTGAATAAAGCGTCCATCGCCGCCGTCAGCACCGAATGGCTTGCCCGGGGCTTTGCCGTGCTGTGCGAGACCCCGGCGGCGCTGGAGGAGGACGCATTGCGCGCCCTCTGGCAGCTGCACCGGCAGGGCGCAAAGCTGCAGGTTGCAGAACAGTACTGGCTGTACCCCACGCTGGCAAAACGGCTGGCGGCGGTGCGCAGCGGCGCACTGGGCACGCCGCAGTTTGCCCGGCTGTCGGTGGCGCACGGCTACCACGCGGTCAGTCTGGCGCGGCAGTTCCTGAATGCCGGGCAGCAGCCGGTGCGGGTGACCGGACGCAGCTGGACGGAAAGGATCATCGAAACGGATTCCCGCTGGGGCGCGGTGCATAACGGCGCATTGGTGGAAAAGACCTTGCAGCAGCACACGCTGGAATTTGCGGGCGGCGGCACAGCGTTTCTGGATTTTAACGGTGTGCAGTACCACTCCTATCTGCGCAGCACCCACACCAGTGTGCAGGGAGAGCGGGGCGAAGTGTTCGACGACACCCTGCGCTGTCTGGATGCCGCCGGGGAGCCGGTGTGCCGTCAACTGACCCCGCTGCCCGACCCGCTGGCAGCTGCCGCCGCGCAGGCAGGGCTTAACGAGGACGAGACCGCCATCGCCTGTTTTCTGGACAGGATGCAGGGCTATCTTGCCGGCGGGGCAGAGGTGTACCCGCTGGCAGACGCCTTGCAGGACGCCTACCTTGCCCTGCTGATGGAGCGCGCCCTTGCCGCCGGTCAGCCGCTGGAAAGCACCCCGCAGCCGTGGAATACAGAAGAACGATAAAAGAGGCTCAGAAGCACCTGTCGGCGCTTCTGAGCCTCTTGATTTATAATGATTGGATCACATCAGGTCGATCAGTGCTTCCACCTCGTCCATGCGGGTGGCCCAGCTGGTGGCGATGCGCACCACGGTGTGGGTGTCGTCGAACTTTTCCCAGAAGCCGAACTTTGCCTTGCCTTCCAGCGCAGCCAGCTGGGTGTTTTCCAGCACAAGGAAGTTCTGGTTGGTGGGGGAGTCCATAAAGAAGCGATAGCCCTTTGCCGCAAACCCGGCCTTCAGGCGGTTGGCGGTGTCAATAGCGTTTTTGCTGATGGAGAAATACAGGCCATCGGTGAACAGCACGTCAAACTGGATGCCCAGCAGCCGCCCCTTTGCCAGCAGTGCGCCCTGCTGCTTGACCATGGTCATAAAATGCGCCGGTGCGCCGTGGGGGAACACCACAGCCTCGCCGCACAGCGCACCCACCTTGGTGCCGCCGATGTAGAACACATCGGTCAGCCGGGCAAGGTCGGCCAGCGTCACGTCCGTGCCCTCGGCAGCCAGACCATAGCCCAGTCGTGCACCATCGAGGAACAGCGGCATCTTGTACTCCTGACACACAGCGTGCAGGGCTTCCAGCTCCGCCTTGGTGTACAGGGTGCCGTACTCGGTGGGGTGAGAGATGTATACCATGCCGGGGAACACCATGTGGTCGTGGTTGTCGTCGGCGTAGAAGGTGGCCACCAGTGCCCGCAGCTCGGCAGCGTCCAGCTTGCCGCTATGCTGGGGCAGGGTGATGACCTTGTGGCCGGTGTACTCGATGGCACCTGCCTCGTGCCCGGCTACATGGCCGGTGGCAGCAGCCACCACGCCCTGCCACCGCTGCAGCATGGACGCGATGACGATAGCGTTGCTCTGGGTGCCGCCGGAGATGAACTGCACATCGGCCTCCGGGCAGGCGCAGGCGGCGCGGATCTTCTCGCGGGCGCTGGCGCAGTAGGGGTCGGTGCCGTAGCCGGAGACCTTTTCAAAGTTGGTCTCGGTCAGCTTTTGCAGAATGGCGGGGTGTGCACCCTCGCAGTAGTCGTTTTCAAAATACAGCATGGCAAAACGCTCCTCTATATAATTGTAAGAAAACAGTATCTCTATTCTACATCGCTGTGTAAACCCTGTCAAACCCAAAACGGTGCACGGCGCACGCAAGGCACCGCAAAAACGCCTGCACAGTAACAGCCGCGCTGTCTGCAAAAAATGCGAAAGTATGATCCTTTCCAAAAAGATGAAAAGTTTTTCAAAAAAATGCTTGACAATTCTGCTGCATCTGGTATAATAACTATCGTTCCCGGCGCCACGGCGCAGGAACACAACAGAATATGCGGATATGGCGGAATTGGCAGACGCGTTAGATTCAGGTTCTAATCGGGGCAACTCGGTGGAGGTTCAAGTCCTCTTATCCGCACCAAACCATGAAAATCCGAACCTTTTCTCGATAGGAGAAGGGTTCGGATTTTTTGTTTTCTTCGGAAATGAAAATTCAGGCTCTTCCCTGACGGCCGTGTGTCCGAAACCTTATCAAAAGAAAGACCGTATCACGAAGGTCACAACTGTAAAGGTGCCGTAAGGTAGAAAGGACACGAGTATGAAGTACGATGAAAGAACCTGCAAATTCAACATGGACACCGGCTGCGTGGAGCTGCTGCTCCGGGATGGAAGAAAAATTTCCATCGACTGCACCGGGGTCGAGGATGCGTTGGATGTGACCATGGCGCAGAGGTCGGAGTTGGATTACCTCATCTACAATGATCCGCTGAGCTACGCGGATTTGATTCTGAATGGTAACCCGGAGGAATATTTGAAGAATGTGGTCGGAGGTCATGGATCAGAGGATTTATCGTTTAGAGATTAACTCGATATAAGGAACAAGCCCACAGGTCTGCCGTATTTT
>ENA-UOJJ01000400-UOJJ01000400.1-human-gut-metagenome-genome-assembly--contig:-CS66-NODE-400-length-74119-cov-53.718541_pt1 | contig 74119 bp, 64 predicted proteins | sample MGYA00242343_ERZ723890 | MGnify/ENA metagenome assembly ERZ723890
GTTGATGCGCCTGGCTTTGCGCCAGACGCATCTATACCGGTAACTCTTTATGGAGCTGCTGGGCGGATTCGAACCGCCGACCTCATCCTTACCAAGGATGCGCTCTACCTACTGAGCTACAGCAGCATATATGGCGACCAAGAAGGGGCTCGAACCCTCGACCTCCAGCGTGACAGGCTGGCGTTCTAACCAACTGAACTACTTGGCCATGTGCGCTTTCGTCTTGGAACTCAAGCTTGCTTATTATAGCAAGTACCGCGCAGAATGTCAACACCCATTTCCTGTTTTTCCTGCAATTTTTTCAGAGGGCGGCGGGTAATCGCCGCCCTCTGCTCTATTTACAGCTCCCGGGCCTTGAACCACTTCACGGACAGCGCCCAGCTGCCGATGAACACCGCCAGCGAGATGGCCGTAGTCGCCAGCGGAGACAGCGTGGCCGGCGCGCCGGACTCCTTGGACAGGTTTACCAGCAGCACACAGACCCCCGCCATGACCATCAGCATGACGATATACACCACGCGCCCCTTGGTGGCGCCCAGCTTGTAGGTGGTGGGCAGCATGACCGAGGGGACGATCAGTCCCACCGGAGCCATCATCGCCAGAAACGGCATGGCCGCCACGGTATCGTGCCGCAGCAGCACCACCGGCACCGCCAGCAGGCAGACTGCCGCCGCCGTGACAAGGCAGGTGATGTACTTGACCGTCACGATCTGCCGCCGGGTCACGGGCAGAGTATCGCAGTAGGTCAGCCAGCCGCTCTTTTCATCGTCGCCGATCAGCGACGCCGGCAGCGTCCCGGCGAAGAATATGGGATACAGCATCCACACCGCGCCACCGCTGCTGTCCGTGGACTGGTACAGGGCGAGCCCCAGAAAAATCACCAGCATCAGCAGATACGTCTTGCCGAAGTGCCACAGACTCCGCGCCTCCTTATAAAACAACCCCTTCATCTCACGCCTCCTTTGCCATGAACACGAACAGATCCTCGATATTCACCTGTCCCAGCGCCATGCCGACGGGTACCGCATCCCGCCGCACCAGATACTCCGTGCCGTAGGGCGTGGTGTGCCGCCCGCACACCGCCGCCGGAGCGATACCGTCCGTATCGCCCCGCAGGATGCCGTATTCCTCCGTCAGCCGATCCTTCTCTTCGCACAGCAGCAGACGACCCCTGTGCAGAAACGCGATGTAGTCGCAGATCTTCTCCAGATCGCTGACGATGTGGCTGGAGATCAGCACGGCGTGCTCCTCGTCCCGGGTGAAGTCCGCGAAGATGGTCAGTATCTCGTCCCGCACCACCGGGTCAAGACCGCTGGTGGCCTCGTCCAGCAGCAGAAGCTTCGGCTGATGGCTCAGCGCCACAGCCAACCCCAGCTTCATCTTCATGCCCCGTGAAAAGTCCCTGAAGGGCTTATCCTCCGGCAGCGCCAGCCGCCGCAGATAGTCTCTGTACACCTCCGGCTGCCAGCGGGTGAAAATGCCCGCCATCATGCGGCCGATCTGCCGGGCGGTCATGTACTCCGGCAGCCCTACCTCGTCCAGCACCGCGCCGATGTCCTCCCGCTCCAACGGGGTCAGCGCCCGGTTGTCCTTGCCGTAAACGGCGACGGTGCCCCCGTCCCGGCTGAGAGCGTTCAGGATCAGCCGTATGGTGGTGGACTTGCCCGCGCCATTCTCACCGATCAGTCCCATAATGCAGCCGGCGGGCAGCGTCAGGTCAAGCCCCTGCAAGGCAAAATCGCCCCGCCGCTTCGTCAGGCCGCGTATCTCCAATGCGTTCATTCTGCTTCCTCCTTCTGCAAGCGCCACATGTCGTCCAGCTCCTGCTCCGTCAGGCGGCAGGCGTTGGCCAGCCGCCGTATCTCCTGCATGTGGCTCTCTATTTTCCTGAGATTTTCCTCCCGCAGCAGCTCCGTGCTGCGCTCCGCCACGAAGCAGCCCTTGCCGGGCAGGGTGTAGATAAATCCCTCGTTTTCCAGCTCGTCATAGGCGCGTTTGGTGGTGATGACGCTGATGCGCAGATCCTTGGCCAGCGCCCGTATGCTGGGCAGCGCCTCGCCCTCGGCCACCTGTCCGGACAGGATGGCGTCCTTGATCTGGCTGTAGATCTGGTCGTAGATGGGCGCGCCGCTGCGGTTGTCGATGTATAGCTGCATAAGAGGCCTCCTTGTGCAAACTGTATATAAACAGTATACACAGTTAATTCGGATTGTCAACAGAAATTTTTTGTGGTAAAATAGCCGGCAGAAACGCAGTACACGCAAAGGAGTCTTTCATGCACATCGGAAACGTAGAGATCAACTCCCAGCTGTATCTGGCGCCTATGGCCGGCGTCACCGACATGGCCTTTCGCCAGATCTGCCGTGAGCTGGGCGCCGGCATGAGCTGCACGGAACTGGTCAGCGCCAAGGCTCTGTGCTATCAGGACAAGAAAAGCCGAGGCCTTTTGAAGCTGGCCCCCAACGAAAAGCCCTCCGCTGCCCAGATCTTCGGCAGCGATATCCCCTGTATGGCTGAAGCCGCCGTCATCGCCGCCGAGGTGTCCGGCGCAGATATTATCGACATCAACATGGGCTGCCCGGTGGGCAAGGTAGTGGCCAACGGCGACGGCTCTGCCCTGATGAAGGATCCGGAGAAGGCTGCCCGACTGGCCGAGGCGGTGGTCAAGGCCAGCCCCGTACCCGTGACGGTGAAAATGCGCCGGGGCTGGGATAAAGGCAGTATCAACGCCGTTGAGTTGTCCAAAATGCTGGAGCAGGCAGGCGTCAGCGCCATTGCCGTCCACGGCCGCACCCGCACCCAGATGTACAGCGGTCAGGCTGACTGGACCACCATCCGCCAGGTGAAGGAAGCGGTATCCGTGCCGGTCATCGCCAACGGTGACATCTTTTCGGCAGAGGACGCCGTCCGCATTTTACAGTTCACCGGCGCGGACATGGCCATGATCGGCCGGGGCTGTTTCGGCAACCCGTGGCTGTTTCAACAGGCCCAGGCAGCGCTGGAGGGCCGTCCCATTCCTCCCCTGCCGCCACTGGCGGAGCGCTGGGACACCGCCGTGCGGCAGATCGAGCTGGCTGTGGAGGACAAGGGCGAGCACATCGCCCTGCTGGAGGCCCGCAAGCAGCTGTGCTGGTATCTCAAGGGCGTGAGCCACGCCAACTACTACAAAGAACAGATCGTCCGCCTGACCACACTGGAGGAGCTGTACCGGGTGGCGGCGGGTGTCAGGAGGGATCTGCGATGAACAATGAACAGGACATCCTGCGCCGCGCCCAGCAGGGCGATAGCGAAGCTTTCCGCCTGCTGGTGGAAGCCTATCAGACACAGGTATACCGTCTGGCCCTGCGGATGTGCGGCGAAGCGGCGGCAGACGACGTGACCCAGGAGGCGTTTCTCGCCGCATGGCGGGCACTTCCGGAGTTCCGCGGTACCTGCCGCTTCTCCACATGGCTCTACCGCCTAACCACCAACGCCGCCATCGACTGGCTCCGCCGGGAGAAGCGCCATCGGAGCATGGATGATGTCACCGAGCTGGAGCTGCCGGATGACGGCCCCGGCCCGCAGGACCAGGCAGAGCAGGCGGAAGCACAGCAGGCCGTCCGCCGTGCGCTGTCCCGGCTGTCCGAGGAGCACCGGCAGGTTCTGCTGCTGCGGTATATGCAGGAGCTGGACTATGCCGAGATCGCCGCGGCGCTGGAGATCAGTGAGGGCACCGTGAAGTCCCGCATCAGCCGGGCCAAGATGCGGCTGCGGGAATTACTGGACGGCAGCGGGAACCTTTTTGACGGTGGGGCCGTCTTACAGACAGAGATCAGTGAAAGGAGGGAGCAGCCGTGACACAGCAGCCCTTTGACCCGATGGATAAATTGCTTCGCGAAGCGCTGGCGAGCGACGCCCTGCCGCCCTCCGACCTGACGGACCGCATTATGGCACAGGTGGAGAGAACGCCTCAGGGCGGCAGCGCCGCCTCCAATCCCAAACGCAATTATAAGAAATGGTTGCTGACCGCCGCCGCATGTCTGGTCATCGTGGGCGCGGCGTTTCCCCTGGCGCTGCAAGGCCGCGCCGGCCGGACCGATCACGCTGCAGATGACGCCGCCACCGCCGATACGAATGCCGACAACGACATGGTCAGCAGCTACTACGGTGGACACCGCAGCGATGTGCCAGATGGCGCCGCGCCGTCTGACGGCACCGGCGGAGACACCGAGCAGGCACAAAAGAACAACTCCGCACACGACCAACCCTTTGACCCGATGGACAGCGCTCTGGACCATGCGGCCGAGCTCCTGGAGCAGCAGGGCTGTACGCTGGAGGTCCTGGCCCGTGCGGATGATGCGGTGCAGGTAGCCATTGCCGATGCGGACACCCATCCCTCCGGCAATACGGACCTGCTGAAAAATGCCATGGTGGCCTCCGGTTTCGCGCTGGAGGGCGACTGGTATGTGTTGGAACAGGAGGAAACGACCCCGTGAAGCTACACACCAAGCAACTGACCCTCGCGGCGCTGACCGCCGCCGCCTACGCCGTTCTCAGCTATTTCGGCTCTATTTTCGGCATCACCTACGGTCCTATTCAGTGCCGCTTTTCCGAGGCGCTGTGCGTCCTGCCCTTCTTCCTGCCGGAGACGGCCTGGGGTTTGGGCGTGGGCTGCCTGATCGCCAACCTGCTCAGTCCCTACGGCGTGCTGGACATCGTGGTCGGCTCCGCCGCCACACTGCTGGCCGCCCTGCTGACCGCCCGGTGCCAAAAGAAGTGGCTGGCCCCTCTGCCGCCGGTGATCGCCAACACCGTGCTTATCGGCCTTGTCCTGGCCTATGAGCAGGCGGGCACCTCCGCCGCCTTCTGGCCCACCTACGCCTTCAATGCCCTGACGGTGGGCCTGGGCGAGGCCGTGGCCTGCTATGGCCTGGGCGGCCTGCTGCTGTGGCGGCTGGACAAGAGCAATGCCTTACAGCGCTATTTGCAGAACCGATGAATGAAAAAGCCCTCCGTGAGGAGGGCTTTTTGCCGCAAACGCGCTTCTTCGGACCTGAAATGCGTTCCGGGCCGGTTGCAATCTGCGGCGTCTTGTGTTACCATAACACTTACTACGATGCCCCTCGGGTGCCATTAAAGGACGTATACGTTGTATGAACGAGAGAGATAGAAAAAAACATACCGCCACCTCCCGGCTGGATACCAGTTCTCTGCCTCGGGGCCCACTGAACTGGGTGTTCTTCCCGGCGGCGCTGCTGTACCACGAGCTGCTGCTGCGGGCCTTTGACAGGCAGAGCACCTTCTTTACCGGGACGCTTGTGCTGGTGGTGCTGTTCGCACTGGGCGCAGGGCTGTTCTGGAGTCTGCTCATCAATCTGTTCCGTCACCGCCAGGCGGCTACCATCGTCTCTATCGCCGCCACCGCCCTGTGGACGGTGCTGGTGTGCGTGGAGTACTGCTGCCGCAGTTACTTCAAGTCCTACTTCGCTCTGTCCTTCATCGGCAACATGGCCAGCGATGTAGTGGGCGGTTTCGGCGACACGGTCCTGCCGGATGTCGTGCTTCCCCGCCTGCCCTTCATCCTGCTGGCCTTTGTTCCGCTGGCACTGTGCATTCTGCTGCGCCGGCGCATCGTCACCGAGCAGCGCATGGGCCGCTGGTCCCTGCTGTTCCTGCTGGTCGTATGCCTGCTGTTCGGCGGCATCGGCAGCGGCCTGGCCCGCTGGGGCACCTATCACGACGCCTATACCTACAACTTCACCACCGACACCGGCGTGACCCACTTCGGGCTCAACGCCAGTGTCCGTCTGGAGATCACCTACGCCATTTTCGGGCACCCCAGTCCCCGGCTGCCGGACACTGGCACGAACGCAGATGTACCGGATAACACCCCTGTTGTCACAACGCCGGTGGTCTACGGCGAAAATACCATGAACATCGATTTTGCCGCCCTGGCAGAGAACGCCTCCAGCAGTGCCGTGGCCCGTATGTCCGACTACTTCGGCTCGCTGACGCCCTCCAAGCAGAACGCGTACACCGGTATCTTCCAGGGCAAGAACCTCATTCTTTTCACCGCCGAGTCCTTTTCTCCCTGGTTCATCAGCGAGGAGCTGACGCCTACCCTCTACCGTCTGACCCATGAGGGCTTCGTATTCGACAATTTCTATCAGCCCGGCTGGGGCCAATCTACCACCGGCGGCGAGTACGCAGTGATGACCGGTCTGCTCCCCACGTGGGTCAACGGCAATGTCAGCTTCTACGCCACAGCCAACAACAGTATGCCCTTTGCCCTGGGCAATCAGTTCCGGGCTCTGGGCTACACCACCGCCGCCTACCACAACAATATCTACAACTACTACCGCCGGGACAAGACCCATCCCAACCTTGGTTACGACTATCAGGGTCAGGGCAACGGTCTGCAGCTGACCGAGGACGGCAGCTGGCCCTACTCCGATCTGGAGATGATCCAGAACACCATCACGCAGTATATTGACACCTATGTACAGAACGGCACACCCTTCCATACCTACTACATGACCGTCAGCGGCCACGGCGGCTACGGATGGGGCCACGCCATGGCCGCCAAAAACCGTGCCAAAGCTCAGGCCGCCTATCCCAACGCCTCCCCCCAGGTCCAGGCCTATGTGGCCGCCAACCTGGAGCTGGAGAACGCGCTGGCCTACCTGGTAAACGCGCTGGAGCAGGCCGGTATCGCCGACGACACCGTCATCTGCCTGGCCGCCGACCACTACCCCTACCTGCTGTCAGAGACAGACACGGACTATTATAACGAGCTGCGGGGCTTTACGGACTCGGAGCGTGACACCTCCCGCTACCGCAACGCGCTGATCCTCTGGTGCGGCGGCATGGAGGAAGCTGTTACCGTATCCGAACCGTGCAGTGCCGTGGACATCGTGCCCACGCTGAGCAATCTGTTTGGACTGGAATATGACTCCCGTCTGCTGTCCGGCCGGGACGTACTGGATCAGGACTACGACCCCGCCGATGCCTACGGCAGCATCCCGCTGGTGATCTTGCCCACTGCTGCCGGCAACAGTTGGGCCACCGCCGCCGGCGTGTATGAGTCCTCTACCCGCACCTTCACCGCCAATCCCGGCGTCACGGTACCGGAGGGCTATGTCAACGCCATCAACGACCGTGTGTCCCTGCAATACTACTACGCGGAGCTGCTGGTGACCTATGACTATTACGCCATTGCCCTGGGAGACCGCGCCCCCAACGCGCCGCAGCTCCCCACCCCCACCCCGGCGGAGGATATGACGCCGGAGGAAACGCTGGAGCAGTCGGACTACATAGAGCCGGAGACATAAGCAGCGAGCGCCGTCCTGTCGGACGGCGCTCGTCTTCCTATATACTCAGCGGCTGCCCGCGCCGCCCGCCGTTGTCTCCGCACCGGATCTCGCATCTCCCTCGGATACTGGCTTCGCTGCGGCCGCCGCAGATATGGGACGTCCACCGTCCTCACCACCAACGCCGAACAACTCATACACCATGCGGCGCAGGATATAGCACCTGTGCTCACGCTTATACAGTTCCATTTCCGTTGTTATACCCCCATTCCTCCGCCGCCCGGCTGGCGGTAGGCACTCTGCTGTCTGCTATTATAACACCGCACACGGTCGAAGCGCGGCAGAACACGTCTGCTGCGGCCGCCATCTTCGTCACAACAGGCGAAAGCGCCCCCAACGGGAGCGCTTTCGTTCTTTCTGTACGGCAAATCCGTCAATGCCGGCCCACGCGGTCCCAGTCCGCTTCGTTTTCGTACAGAAGGCGGGTCCCCTCCAGATACTGGGAGTCCATCGGGTTACTGATAGATACCGCCGCCTTATACTTCTCCAGTGCACGGCGGGACTTTTCCGGCGGCTGCACGGTACCGGCGCCGGCAATGCACCCGCCGGGGCAGGCCATGCCCTCCAGCAGGTAGCCGTCGTACTTGCCCGTCCGGGCGATACGCAGCATCTTCCGGCACTCGTTCAGCCCCTCCGCGGCGGCGGTCTTGACCTCCACCTCCGGGTGCAGGCGGTGGATCACCTCCTCCACCGCCTTGGCCACGCCGCCGCCGGCGGCAAAGCCTACGCCGGGGGCACTGGCCTCGTAGTGGGAGGGCAGATCGGGGATCTGGCTGAAGTCGATGCCCTTGGCCTCGAACATTCCCCTCAGCTCCTCGAAGGTGATGACAAAATCCACATCACTGCGGACACTGCGGCGGCTGGCCTCCAACTTTTTGGCGGCGCAGGGACCAATAAAGACGACGCGGCACCCAGGCCGGCGGCGCTTCTGCAGCCGCGCCGTCAGCACCATAGGCGTCATGGTCATGGAGATATACGGCGCAAAGCCGGGAAACTCCTTTTTGGCCATCACAGACCATGCCGGACAACAGGAGGTCGCCATAAACGGCTGCTTCTCCGGCACCATACGCAAAAACTCCTCAGCCTCCTCCACCGCGCACAGATCGGCGCCCACGGCCACCTCCTCCAGCGCGGCGAACCCCAACTGCTGCATGGCGGCCTTGATCTGTCCCGGCGTTACATTGTCTCCGAACTGGCCCCAGAATGCCGGTGCGATCACCGCCACCACCTCGTCGCCCCGACGGATGGCGTGGATCAGCTGGAACAGCTGGCCCTTATCCACGATCGCGCCGAAGGGGCAATTCACCAGACACATACCGCAGCTGACGCACTTGTCGTGGTCGATCTTGGCGTGGCCGTACTCATCCTGACCAATGGCATTCATGCCGCAGGCCTCCTGGCAGGGCCGGGTAAACTTGATGATGGCGTGGTAGGAACAGGCATCCCGGCATTTGCCGCACTTGATGCACTTATCCTGGTCGATATACGCCTGTCCGCGTTCGATAGCAATGGCCCCTTTAGGGCAGGCATTCTGGCAATGGCGGGCCAGACAGCCCTGGCAGGCATTCGTGACCTCATAGTGAGTAGGCGTGCAGCCGTTACAGGCGTATTTTATGATGTTCACCAGTGGAGGATCATAGTACTTCTCCGCGATGGCACTCTCCTCCACCCCGTCGCTGAGCAGGCTGTGCTCCGCCACCGGCCGCAGGGGCAGGCCCATAGCCAGCCGTATGCGCTCGCCTACGATAGCCCGTTCCAGAAAGATGGACTCCCGTTGGTTGCCCACCTCACCGGGAACGATCTTGTAGGGCAGCTTTTCCATACGGCGGTAGTCTCCGCCCTCATAGGCCAGCCGCGCCACCTCGGCAAACACTTGCTTACGCATATCCGCGATGGAGCATTTAAAGTTTCTCATAGGTACACTTTTCCTCCGAAACCCCCAATCTTTTGTTACCATTATAACAAATTCATTATGGAAAACAATGTGCAGTTGCGAGAATTTCTATCGCCGCGCGAATGTTTCCTCATGCAACCTGCACAGCCTTCCGCCACAGCCGTTAAGGCGTTGTTAAGATGCCTTTTATCTCCGGTCCCGCAGGGCCTCCTCCAGCTTGTGCAGCGCCTTTTTTTCAATGCGGGACACATAGCTGCGGCTGATACCGTAATGGGCCGCCACCTGCCGCTGTGTCTGGGGCAAATGGCCGTCCAGGCCGTAGCGCCGCCGCAGGACATCCGCCTCCCGAGGGGTCAGCTCCCGGGCCAGCAGCTGATGCAGCAGACGGCGGTCCTCCTTGCTTTGCAGTTCCTCCAGCATGGTGTCCTCTTCTCCCACCACATCGCCCAAATACAATGCATCACCCTCCGGCCCCGTGTCCAGCGCCTCGTTCAGCGACACCTCCCCCTGCAATTTTTTCTGTCCCCGGAAGTACATTAGTATCTCATTTTCTATACAACGAGCGGCGTAGGTGGCCAGCTTGATTCCCTTGTCAGGGCGGAAGGTATTGACCGCCTTGATAAGCCCGATCGTTCCGATGGAGATCAGGTCCTCTTGGTCAGTGGACTGCGTGTAATACTTCTTGATGATGTGGGCCACCAGGCGCAGATTGTGCTCCACCAGTATATTCCGGGCCTCCAAATCTCCGGCGGCACAGCGCTCCAGGCACTCCCTCTCCCGGGCGGCGGACAGGGGCTTGGGGAATGACCCGGCGCTACCGGTCAGGTGCAGGGACAAAAACAGGCTGTTGCACAGCAGCAACAGTGCAGCAGACAGCATACGCATCGCTCCTTTCACAACACCCTATGCCCTATGGGAATGTCCCTATACAAAAAGAACACGGACGGCAGCGTCGTCCGTGTTACAGTTCCTCCTCCGGAAGGGCCTCACCCTCCTCGCCATTGCCGAAGGCAATGGCCGTCCTGCCATATTTTTGGCGGATAGCGTCCACGGCCTCCTCCAGCTGCTCCTGCCGCTGACCGCAGGCCTGAGCGGTACTGTCCAGCAGATCCAACTGTTGGAAAGTGCTGCACGTCTCGGTGACGTACAGCGCCGTTACGGTCATGGAGCGAAGGCGGGCAGGCGGCTTCCACAGCTGCCGGGCCAGGTCCGCAGCCGCACGGTAAATATCCCGGACCAGATGGGTAGGCGCGTCCAAGCGGGTCTGGCGGCTGAATGTTTTGAACGATACGTCTTTCAGCGTCACGCTGACGCCGCCGGCATACAGGCCGTGGCGGCGCAGGCGGGCGGCCACACTGTCGCACAGAGGCATCAAGCCGGCGCAGATCTGTTCCCAGCGCACCAGGTCATCGGGGAAGGTAGTGCCGTTGCCCACGGACTTGACCGGATCGGCGGCGTGGCGGGGCTTGACGGGACTTTTGTCAAGACCGTTGGCGTATTCCCACAGCTGGCGGCCCATCTTTCCCAGCAGCTGCTCGGGCATGGCGGGATCGCAGGCGGCCAGCTGACCGATGGTTTCTATACCGTATTTTTTCAGGGTCTGGGTGGCGGCGCGGCCGGCGTACAACAGGTTGCCCAGCGGCTGCGGCCAAACGATATTTTGCCACCCGTCTATCGGAATGACCGTTGTAGCGTCCGGTTTTTTCATATCGCTGCCCAGCTTGGCAAACACTTTATTGAACGAAACTCCCACAGAAATCGTTAATCCAGTCTCATTTTTGACTGTTTTTCGAATTTTATTGGCCAGTTTTTCCGCGTCGCCGCCGAAGAGGTGGAGGCTGCCGGTAACATCCAGCCAGCTCTCGTCGATCCCAAAGGGCTCGATCAGGTCGGTGAAGCGCTCGTAGATGTCGTTAACGCGGACGGACCACATTTTGTACAGGTCGTGATGGGGCGGCAGAAGCACGAGGCCGGGGCACTTCTTTTTGGCCTGCCAGACCGTCTCAGCCGTTTGTATTCCGTACTTTTTGGCGGGTTCGTTCTTGGCCAGAATGATGCCGTGGCGGGTCTTCGGGTCGCCGCAGACGGCCACCGGGACCTCCCACAAAGCGGGCTTGTCCAGCAGCTCCACAGAGGCGTAAAAGCTGTTCAGATCACAGTGCAGTATGATGCGCTCTCCCATGCTTTTCACCTCCCGGCACAGCAAATTTCTTTGGCAGTATATGATACAATGTCTGTACCTTTTCTATATTTTCTTTATACTTTTTATGTGCTCCTCATGCGCCTTTTCATGCACCTTTTATGCGCTGTTGGGTCAGGTTCTCTTTCTCTTCCTTCCAGCCCCCCTTTTCGGGGCAGAAAACGAAGGCCCGGACGGTCGTCTTCATGTGCGCCCCCTGCACAGGGGGCGCACACGGGTGGCTGTTCAATAGCCGATCCGACGGTCCACCAGACGCAGGGGCTTCTCACCCCGACCGTAGCGCTCCAGGTCCTCACAGAAAAGCTGCACGTTTCGATCGCGGGTGTAGCCCAGGCTCATCTGACCGGAGATGTGGGGGGTGATGAGCAGGTTCTTCGCCGTCCAGGCCGGGTCGCCGGCGGGGATAGGCTCCTGCTCGAACACGTCCAGAGCCGCGCCGGCAAGCCGGTCGTGGTTCAGGGCGTCCAGAAGGGCGGCCTGGTCGATGGCGCTGCCGCGGCCCACGTTGACCACATAGGCGGTCTTCGGCAGCAGGGCGAGGCGCGCCGCGGAGAGAAGCCCCTTCGTCTCACCGGTGGCGGGCAGGGCCAGGGCCAGGATATCCGTATCCGGCAGGAGGGCGTCCAGCTCGTCGTTGGTATGGATCTCGTCAAAGGCGGGGTCGGCGGCCTTTTTGGTGCGGCGGACACCGCGGACGGCGGCAGCACCCATGGCCTTGGCGCGGCGGGCGAACTCGGTGCCGATATCGCCGGTGCCGACGACGGTGATGGTGCTGCCCATAATGGAGCGCATGGGGAGCACCCGGCCCCAGCGGCCGGCAGCCTGGTCGGCGCAGTAGGCCGGGGCGTGGCGCAGGAGCATCAGCGTGACCATGACCATGTGCTCGGCGATGGTGACACCGTAGGCGCCGGAGGAGTTGGACAGCATGACCTCGGGAGAGGGATACAGGCTGTCATCCAGATAAGCGTCCACACCGGCGAAGCTGCCGCAGAACCACTTGAGGTTCACGAAGTCCTTTAATTCACCGGGCTTGGGCATACCGTAGATGACCTCATAGTCACCCCGCTTGTCCGCGGGGACGGCGGCGGGGGCCGCGTAGTAGTCCACGGTGAAGCCGGCGCGGGCCGCTGTCTCGTCGATGAGCCGGCGGTGCTTGGGCTCGGTGAAGCTGTCGTAGATGGCGATCTTTCTCATGTTGTATATACCTCCAGGAGTTTTTCCGCGCAGCGCATTCCGTCGGCGGCAGCGGAGAGGATGCCGCCGGCATAGCCGGCCCCCTCGCCGCAGGGGAATATGCCGCGTATATTGGCTTCATAGTGCGCGTCACGCACCAGGCGCACCGGGGAGGACGAGCGCGTCTCCACGCCGGTGAGCAGGGCGTCCGGGTCATCGTAGCCCCGGAGCTGACGGCCCAGGACCGGCAGGGCCAGGGCCAGCGTCTCGCCGATAAAATCCGGCAGACAGCGGCGCAGGTCGGTATAGACCACGCCGGGGCGATAGCTGGGGCGCACGATCCCCGGTCCAGCGGAGGGACAGCCTGTCAGAAAGTCCGCCACCCGCTGGCAGGGGGCGGCAAAGCCGCCGGTGAGGGCGTAGGCCGCCGTCTCCAGCTGCCGCTGGAGGGCAATTCCTGCAAGGGGATGGTCCGAGGGGAAATCTGCCGGCGTGACATTCACCAGCAGGGCACCGTTGATGTTCTCCCCGTCACGGGCATAGACGCTCATGCCGTTGGTTACGGTGCGCCCCGGCTCGGAGGCGGCGGCCACCACCTGGCCGCCGGGGCAGACGCAGAAGCTGAAGGCGCTACGGCCGTTGGGCAGGTGGCAGGACAGCTTGTAGGTGCTGGGGGGCAGAGCCGGGTGGCCCGCCAGAGAACGGTACTGAGCGGCATCGATAGCCGACTGGCGGTGCTCGATGCGGACACCCATGGCGAAGGGCTTGGGCTCCATGGCAAGCCCCGCCTGATACAGCATTTCAAAGGTATCCCGGGCGCTGTGACCCAGGGCCAGGAGCACATGGCGGGCGGGCAGGTCATAGGTCTGCCCGTTCTGGCAGACGGTGACGGCGCTGACCGCGCCGTCCTGTATCCGTATATGCTCCAGCCGGGCGTTGAAGCGTATGTCCGCCCCGGCCGCCTCCAGCTCCTGCCGCAGGGCTTGCAGGGCGATGTGGAGCTTATCGGTGCCCACATGGGGCTTGGCATCGGTCAAAATGGTATCCGGTGCGCCGCAGCGGACCAGCGTCTCCAGAATGAAGCGGTGGCGCAGATCCTTCGTACCGGTGTTCAGCTTGCCGTCGGAAAAGGCGCCGGCGCCGCCCTCGCCGAACTGGACATTGCTGTCCGGGTCCAGCGGGCCGCCGGACCAGAAGCGCTCAACGTCCGCCTGACGGTGTTCTACCGGCCGGCCGCGCTCCAATAGAATGGGGCGTGCGCCGCAGCGGGCCAGCACCAGGGCGGCGAACAGGCCCGCCGGTCCCGCGCCCACCACGATGGGGCGGACTGCCGGGGCCGTCACCGGCGACGGCAGGAAGTACACTTTCTGTTTGTAGACAGATACGTGCTTATCGCGGCAGCGGCGCAGGACCTGGGCCTCGTTTTTTACAGAGACGGACACCGTGTAGACAAGGGTCAGGTCTTCGCGGGCGTCGATGGCCTTTCGCAGAACGGTACAGGCGGTGATATCCGCCGGAGCCACGCGGAGCAGCTTGGCGCACCGGGCGCGCAGGAGCGTCTCCTGCTGGCCGGGGTGCAGGCGCAGTTGGTCGATACGGAGCATGGGTGCGTCTCCTTTTTATAGGATCGGGTGGGGGTTCGCCGCCGCGGCGGCGAGTTGGCTTTCCCCTGGCGGGGAGGCGGCCTCCGGCGGCCACATTTCTTTCTGCGAAGAAAGAAATGTTGGAAAGAAAGTCGCTTAGACCTACGGTCTAAGGGTCCCTTGGCGCGGGGCGGGAAAGTGCGAATTTGGCGGTGTGTACTCGCGGGCGGGGTGCAGCGGTCATCACTGTCGGTCAAAAGGACTGTGCCTGCGTTCACCGGCGCGGAGGCTTCCGCGACCGCTTGCCCAGCCACGGTAGGGGTATTTGCTTCTACCGGGTTGGCGATTATCAAATCGCGCCTTTGCCGCCGCAAGGCGGCAAAGGTAGGTGTGCCCGTCGGGCACAGGATATAATTATTTCTTAGCCTGCGACACGGCAGAACGAATAATTTTTACCATAGTAACAGGCAGCGGCAGCGGAAAGCTGTGCTGGCACAGTCGGGGGAACGACAACGATCAGAAAAACGCCGGTTACGTGAGGGAAAGCGCGGGTGGCAGTGAACAGGCGTTGCGCCTGCGGGCGCGGGATGGGGCGTTTCGTGCCCCCGGCACGAGTACCTTTCTTTTTTGTAAAAAGAAAGGTACCAAAGAAAACCACTTAGACCTACGGTCTAAGGACCCCTTGGCGCGCTATGGGTCATGCAAAATTGGCGGTGCTGATCTCGCGGAATTGGTACGGCGGGTATCGTTGTCGGTTCGGGGGATCGCTTGTACCTCTTGCGCCGCTGCCGCTGATGCTGTGCGAGGGTAGGATCGGGTGCGCTGGAGGCGTTGGCGATTATCAAATCGCGCCCATTGCGGCGCGGAGCACCGCAATGGGTAGGTGTGCCCGTTGGGCACGGATATAATTATTTCTTAGCCTGCGACACGGCAGAACGAATAATTTTTGCCGTAGTAGCAGGCAGCGGCAGCGGAAAGCTGTGCTGGCACAGTCGGGGGACCGACAACGATCAGGAAAACGTCGGTTACGTGAGGGAAAGCGCGGGCGGCGGCGAGCAGGTGTTGCGCCTGCGGGCGCGGGATGGGGAGTTTCGTGCCCCCGGCACGAGTAACTTTCTTTTGTTGTCAAAAGAAAGTTACCAAAGAAAACCACTTAGACCTACGGTCTAAGGACCCCTTGGCGCGCTATGGGTCATGCAAAATTGGCGGTGCTGATCTCGCGGAATTGGTACGGCGGGGGACGTTGTCGGTTCGGGGGATCGCTTGTACCTCTTGCGCCGCTGCCGCTGACGCGGTGCGAGGGTAGGATCGGGTGCGCTGATCGAATGGCGATTATCAAATCGCGCCCATTGCGGCACGAAGCACCGCAATGGGTAGGTGGCGGCTGACGCCGCCGGGGAAATTGTAAGTACGCCTGCGGGCGGGATGGGGGACCCCTCATCCGTCAGCTTCGCTGACACCTTCCCCCCAGGGGGAAGGCTAACGGAGGCGTGTCATTCAATACCGCGACCCATCAAGGGGGAAGGCTTGGGGGTGCGGCGGCAGGAGCGAAAAACGCCTACCGTGGCTGGGGCAAGCGGCCGCGTCAGCCTCCGCGCCGGTGAACGTACACGCAGTCCTTTTGACCGACAACGGTGATGAAAGGCTATGTCCGCGAGAATACGCAGCAAATCACTGCCGGGTATAGCGCGCTGAGGAAGTGCAGAAACGCAGTTTCTGCCGGCGTTCTTTCCCCCATTTCTTCCGCTGTTGGAAGAAATGGGGCCGTCGGAGACACGTTCCCGCGCTCGGGAGCGCGAAACTATATCCGTCACGGCTTCGCCGCGCCACCTGTCTCCCTGCGGGTCGGTCCGCGGGTCTGACACGCCACCGGCGTGTCATTCAACACCGCGGGCCCATCAAGGGGAAGGCTTGGCGCCTGCGGGCGGGTGTTCAAAGAAAGTTCACGGTTTTTCTGCAAAACTTAAAGGTAGAATTAAGGAAAGCGAGTATGCTATAAAACAGAAAGAGCGATGAGCCCCTTCGAAGCAGGCACCCTTCTTCATGTCTGCTTTCTCCATCATACCACGCTTTCCCCTCGGCGGCAAGATGGGAGAGTGCTCCTTATACGAAACTGCGACACAGGAGGTCATTACGATGTATAACGACGAATTCAACAACAACGATATGTACCGCTTCACCAACCGGGAGGTGCCCCGCGACGACTACGCGCCCGCACCCCGGCAGGAGAACACGTATACCGCGCCGGTGAAGAAGCAGGGCTTTTTCCACAGGACGTGGGTGAAGGTCACGGCGCTGGTGCTGGCCTGCGCCGTGGTGGGCGGCGCAGCGGGCTACGGCGGCGCGGCGCTGGCAGGCGGCAGCACCTCCGGCGGCAAGACCACCATCAATGAGAGTGACCGCACGGCCACTGCCGTGCAGATCAAGAAGGTGGACGGCAAGACCAAGATGCAGCCCGCCGAGGTGTACGCCTCCACGGTGAACTCCACCGTGTCCATCAACTGCTCCACCACCACCAACGTGTTCGGTCAAACCACCCAGTCCGCCTCCAGCGGCAGCGGCTTTATCATCAGCGAGGACGGCTATATCGTCACCAACTACCATGTGATCAACGGCGCTTCCTCCGTGAAGGTGACGCTGTATAACGGCGACACCTACGACGCCACCGTCATCGGCGGCGACAGCGACTACGACGTGGCGGTGCTGAAGATCAACGCCGCCGGCCTGACCCCCGTGACATTGGGCAACAGCGCCGATGTGAACGTGGGTGACTCCGTGCTGGCCATCGGCAATCCCCTGGGCGAGCTGACGTTCTCCATGAGCGGCGGCTATGTGTCCAGCTGCAACCGCGCCATCAACGTGGACGGCACTCCCTTCAACATGATCCAGGTGGACTGCTCCATCAACCCCGGCAACTCCGGCGGCCCCCTGATGAACCTGTACGGCGAGGTGGTGGGCATCGTGTCCGCCAAGTACTCCACCTACTCCTCCACCACGGTGGAGGGTCTGGGCTTCGCCATTCCCATTGACGATGTGAAGTCCATCATAACCGACATCATGGAGAACGGCGCCGTCACCGGCAAGGCATACATGGCCGTGACCGTGGGCACCATGAACTCCCAGATGGCCGCTCAGTACAGCATCGACATCGATCAGGGCGTGTTCGTCTACTCCGTCGTCAAGGGCGGCGCCGGCGACAAGGCCGGCCTGCGCCTGGGCGACGTGATCACCAAGATGGGCGACACCACGCTGACCAGCCGTCAGGATCTGTCCGCGGCGCTGAAGAGCTACCGCGCCGGCGACACCGCCACCCTGACCGTGTTCCGCGACGGCAGCTACATCACCACCGACATCACCTTCGACCAACAGCCCCAGATCACCGGCACCGACACGGAGGAGGACACCTCCTCTCAGGGCGGTAATAACGGCGGCTACAACGGGCAAATGCCCGAGAACTGGCAGGAGTTTTATAACTACTTCTTCGGCAACCGGGGCTGATATCGGTCCCGCGCGGCGGCGCAGCTGACCACTGCGCCGCCAGGATACCACGATCTTCTTCACATTCTTCATGTTTCCCAGCACACATTCGCTTCCCCTGCACCGTCCCTGCCGGAGCTACCCCGCCGGCGGGGACGGTTTTTTGCGCGGTTGCAAGGCGTTGACAGATATGGTATAATTCTTTATTGGTATACTATGTGGAAAAATGAGGAAACGACTATGGAAGTAACACAGGGCGCACCGTTTGAGAGCTTTGGCCTGTCAGAGGCCACCATGCGCGCCATACGAAATAAGCACTACACCGTCAGCACCCCCGTGCAGGCCGGGTGCATCCCCCCCATGCTGGCGGGGAAGGACGTGATCGCCAAGGCTCCCACCGGCACGGGCAAGACCATGGCCTTCGGCATCCCCATCATCGAGCGCATCGACCGGGAGAGCGAGGAGGTGCAGGCGGTCATTCTGGCACCCACGCGGGAGCTGGCCATGCAGATCACCGACGAGATGCGGGACATCGCCGTGTGCCACGAGGGCGTTCGGCTGGTGTGCCTGTACGGCGGACAGCCCATCGGCAAGCAGATCGACGCGCTGAAGCGGCGGCCCCAGATCGTGGTGGCCACGCCGGGGCGGCTGAGCGACCACATGAAGCGGCGGACCGTAAATTTGAAGAGCGTGCAGACGGTGGTGCTGGACGAGGCGGACCGGATGCTGGACATGGGCTTTATCCACGACGTGACGCGTATTCTGGACAAGATCCCCAGCCGGAAAAACCTGGGGATGTTCTCCGCCACCATCTCGCGGGAGGTGATGGACATCTCGTGGGTATACCAGCGGGACCCGGAGGAGATCACGGTGCAGGCCACCAAGGAGAACAAGCCGGACATTCTGCAGTACCGGCTGGAGGTGCCCTCCGACGGGAAGGTGGACGCCATTGCGAAGATACTGGCGCATGAGAACTATGACCGGGTGATCTGCTTCTGCAACACCAAGGGCAGCACGGAACGGCTGACAAAATTTTTGCAGATGCGGGGCGTGGACGCCCAGTGCATCCACGGGGACATCCCCCAGCGGAAGCGGGAGGAGGTCATGCAGCGGTTCCGGGACGGAAAGCTGCGGGTGTTCGTGGCTACGGACGTGGCCAGCCGGGGCATCGACGTGGACGATGTGGACGCGGTGTTCAACTATGAGGTGCCGGAGGAGAACGAGTATTACATCCACCGCATCGGCCGGACGGGACGGGCCAAGAAGCACGGCGTGGCGTACACGCTGCTCAGCGACTTCCCCAGCCGGCTGCGGCTGGACAACATCGCGCGGAACACGCGGAGCACCATCGTGCCCGCCGTGCTGGGCGAGGACGGCAGCGTGACTGTCGGCGAGAAATGAGAAAAGAGCGCACTTCAGCAGGCGGGTCCTTTTTTACGGAACGGCAGCAGGTGGGCGCCGTTGGGCCGCGCGGGTTGCTATTTCGCGCGGTGTGTGGTACAATATACATATATAACCGCAAAATCCCGAAAAGGAGCGAAGATAATGAACGAAGAGTTGAAGAATATCCTCTCCCGCGTGGACCACACGCTGTTGGCACAAGGTGCCACCTGGAATGAGATCAAGGCCATCTGCGACGACGGCATCAAGTACGGCTGCGCCAGCGTGTGTATCCCCGCCAGCTATGTGAAGCAGGCGGCGGCGTATGTGGACGGAAAGATCGCCGTTTGCACCGTTATCGGCTTTCCCAACGGCTACGACACCACCGCCGCCAAGTGCTTCGAGGCTGCCGACGCGGTGAAAAACGGTGCGTCCGAGGTGGACATGGTCATCAACATCGGTTGGGTGAAGGACGGCCTGTACGACAAGGTGCTGGATGAGATCAAGGCCATCAAGGGTCACTGTGACGGCAGACTGCTGAAGGTCATCATCGAGACTTGCCTGCTGACCGAGGCGGAGAAGATCGAGCTGTGCCGCGTGGTGTCCGAGTCCGGCGCGGACTACATCAAGACATCCACCGGCTTCGGCGGGGGCGGCGCCACCCGTGAGGACGTGGCGCTGTTCAAGGCCCACGTGGCGCCCCATGTGAAGATCAAGGCCGCCGGCGGCATCGCGGATCTGAACGACGCCAAAGATTTCATCGCCCTGGGCGCGGACCGTCTGGGCACCAGCCGTATCGTCAAGGCCGTGAAGGCCATGGAACAGTAAATATAAGGAGGAACCACTATGCCGACTCCCCACAATAACGCCAACAAGGGCGATTTCGCCAAGACCGTTCTCATGCCCGGCGATCCGCTGCGGGCCAAGTTCATTGCCGAGACATTTCTCACCGAGCCGAAGCTGGTGAACAACGTCCGCGGTGTGCAGGGCTATACCGGCACCTACAAGGGCGTGCCGGTGTCCGTGATGGCCAGCGGCATGGGTATCCCGTCCATCGGCATCTATTCCTATGAGCTGTACACCCAGTATGATGTGGAGAACATTATCCGCGTGGGCAGCGCCGGCGCCATGCGTGCCGACCTGGAGCTGGGCAGCGTGGTGGCCGGTCAGGGCGCCTGCACCAATTCCGACTTTGCCAGTCAGTACGAGCTGGGCGGCTCCTTCGCCCCTATCTGCGATTTCGACCTGCTGATGGCCGCCGTAGAGAGCGCCGGGGAGCTGGGCGTGAAAATGCCCGTGGGCAACCTGTACTCCTCCGACACGTTCTATGACGCCGCCGGGCGCAATATGCGCTTCGCCAAGATGGGCGTCATGGCCGTGGAGATGGAGGCCGCCGGTCTGTACTGCACCGCCGCCTATACCGGCAAGCGGGCGCTGGCCATCTGCTCCATCTCCGACAACCTGGTCAACGGCACCGAGCTGTCCGCCGATGAGCGCCAGAGCACCTTCACCAACATGATGAAGATCGCCCTGGAGGTGGCTGTGAAGATGGCCGCCATGAAGTAAACAACGGTCACGACAGCGCGGGAGGATATCTCGCGCTGTCGCTATGTGCGATACATTTGTGCATTTCGCGCAAACAAAATGTAAATTTTTGATGACATTTGTTTACATTTCTACCGCAAAATGCGGTTTTCACTTGCCAAAGGCGAAAAAGTCTGCTATAATGCGCAAGGCACAGAGGGAGGAAGACCCCGTGCCGAAATGATGGTTTTCCCGCCGCAAGGCGCGAAAATAAAAAAATTGAGGAAGGTAGAATAACCATGAAGAAGTTTCTTGCTATGATCCTGGCTCTGGTTATGGCGCTGTCCCTGGTCGCTTGCGGCGACAAGAAGGACGACCCCAAGACCGACGACAACCAGGGCGACAACCCCGAAGTCACCGAGATCACCAACGCCGACGAGATCGCCGACGAGATGACCTCCGAGGATGGCAAGTACGAGATCGCTTTCGTCACCGACGTGGGCCAGCTGAAGGATAAGTCCTTCAACCAGGGCACCTTCGACGGCGTGAAGCTGTACGCTGCCAACAACGGCCTGAGCTACAAGTACTATCAGCCCGCCAACGGCGACCAGGCTACCGATGACGACCGTTACGATGCCATGAAGGCTGCTGCCGAGGGCGGCGCCAAGGTCATCGTGGCTGCCGGCTTTATGCAGGCCACTGCCCTGACCAAGGCCGCTGCTGAGTTCACCGATGTCAAGTTCGTGTTCGTGGACCGCGACAGCGCTGTGACCCTCGAGGACGGCACCGCCCTGAAGAACGTTCTGGGCATCTGCTTCCAGGAAGAGCAGTGCGGCTATCTGGCCGGTTACGCTGTTGTTAAGGAAGGCTACACCAAGCTGGGCTTCACCGGTGGTGGCGGCGGCGACAACCCCGCTTGCTGCCGTTACGGCTACGGCTTCGTGCAGGGCGCTTCCGCTGCTGCTGCTGAGATGGGCGTGAAGGTCGAGATGAACTACTCCTGGCTGTATGGCGCTTCCTTCTCCGCTTCCACCGAGCTGCAGACCATGGCTTCCGGCTGGTATGAGAACGGCACCGAGGTCATCTTCGCCTGCGGCGGTAATATGTTCCAGTCTGTCGCCGCTGCCGCTGCCGCTAATGACGGCGCCGTGGTGGGCGTGGACGTTGACCAGTCCAGCCAGTCCGATACCGTTATCACCTCCGCTATGAAGGGCCTGTCCGCCTCCGTGCAGTGGGCTTGCGGCAAGGTCTATGACGGTTCCTTCGACGAGATCGGCGGCACCTTCGTGACCCTGGGCGCCAAGGACAACGCTGTGGGCCTGCCCACCGCTACCTGGTCCCTGACCAAGTGGACTGTGGACGACTACAACGCCATGCTGGCCAAGATGGCCGATGGTTCTCTGGTCGTCGACAACGACTACTCCAAGCTGGACAGCACCGACAGCCTGACCCTGAACCTGGTCAAGTAATCGGAACGTACTTAACAAAAAAAGAGACGCCTGCGGGCGTCTCTTTTTTTTGCGTCAAGCGCGTGATGCGAGGAGTAAAACGCCGCTGTTTTTCTTGCAATCTGTGCATATATGCTATATAATAAATTTATGCCTTTATCGCCATTAGGCAAAATAATAGAGGAAAGTAGGTGGCGGCATGGATAAGACTCCCACGTATGTGATCGAGATGCTTCACATTACCAAGGAGTTCCCCGGCATCAAGGCCAACGACGATATCACCCTCCAACTGAAAAAGGGAGAGATCCACGCGCTGCTGGGCGAAAACGGCGCCGGCAAATCCACGCTGATGAGCGTGCTGTTCGGCCTGTACCAGCCCGAGGCGGGCGAGATACGCAAGAACGGCCAGACGGTGAAGATCAACGATCCCAACGATGCCACGGCACTGGGTATCGGCATGGTCCACCAGCACTTCAAGCTGGTGGAGGTATTCTCCGTGCTGGACAACATCATTCTGGGCGCCGAAACGACGAAGTGCGGCTTCCTGCAGAAAAAGGAAGCGCGGAGGAAGGTCGAGGAGCTCTCCAAGCGGTACGGCCTGCACGTGGACTTGGACGCCAAGGTGGAGGATATCACTGTGGGTATGCAACAGCGTACCGAGATCCTGAAGATGCTCTACCGCGACAACGAGATCCTCATCTTCGACGAGCCCACCGCCGTGCTGACGCCCCAGGAGATCGACGAGCTGATGGCCATTATGAAGAACCTGACGGCGGAGGGGAAATCCATCCTCTTCATCTCCCACAAGCTCAACGAGATCATGGCGGTGGCGGACCGGGTGACGGTTCTGCGTAAGGGCCGCTATGTGGGTACCGTGAACACCTGCGACACCAACAAGCAGGAGCTGTCCAACATGATGGTGGGCCGCCCGGTGCAGCTGGAGGTCGTAAAGGAGCCGGCCAAGCCCACGGATGTGGTGCTGAAGGTCCGGGATCTGTGTGTGCCCTCTCACACCCACAAGCGCAACGCCGTGGACCACGTCAGCTTTGATGCACGCGCCGGCGAGATACTCTGTATCGCCGGTATCGACGGCAACGGACAGACGGAGTTCATTCACGCGCTCACCGGCCTGGATAAGAGCAATGGCGGCACGGTGACGCTGTGCGGCAAGGATATCTCCCACGCCAGCATCCGCCGCCGTGGAGAGTGTATGAGCCACATCCCCGAGGATCGGCACAAGCACGGCCTGGTGCTGGATTTTACGCTGGAGCAGAACCTGGTGCTGCAGCGGTATAAGGAGCCGGAATTCGAAAAGGGCGGCTTTATCAAAAAGGACGCGGTGCGTGCCTACGCCGAGAGGCTGATCGAGGAATACGATATCCGCAGCGGACAGGGCCCCGTGACCACCGCCCGCAGTATGTCCGGCGGCAACCAGCAGAAGGCGATCATCGCCCGCGAGGTGGACCGCAACAAGCCGCTGATCGTGGCGGTCCAGCCTACCCGCGGCCTGGACGTGGGCGCGATCGAAAACGTACACAAGGAACTGGTGAAGCAGCGTGATGCCGGCAAGGCAGTGCTGCTGGTATCCCTGGAGCTGGACGAGGTCATGAGCCTTTCCGACCGCATCCTGGTCATGTACGAGGGTGAGATCGTGGGTGAGTTCGACCCGAAGCAGATCACCGTGCAGGAGTTGGGCCTCTATATGGCCGGCGCCAAGCGGGCGGACAAGAAAGAGGGTGAGACGGCGTGAAGCAAAAACTGACAGATCTGTATGCCAAGAATGGCACCAAGAAGGTCCTGGCCTCTCTGCTGTCCATCCTGGCCGGCCTGCTGCTGGGCAGCATCGTGGTCATTATTGTGGGCCTGGCGGAGCAGAAGATCACCACTGCCGGTATGTGGGAGGGCGTCCGGCTGATTTTTGCCGGCATCCTCAGCACAGGCCGCGACGCTGCGGGCGCGCTGACCTGGGGCTTTAACGCCCAGAATGTGGGCAATATGCTCTTCCGCGCCATGCCGCTGATCATGACCGGCCTTTCCGTGGCGGTGGCCTTCAAGACGGGCCTGTTCAATATCGGCGCACCCGGCCAGTATCTGATGGGTACGCTTGTCTCGCTGTCCGTCGCGCTGGGCATCCCCTCCGAGTCCGTGCCCGTGGGCATCATCTGGCTGCTGGCCTTTCTGGGCGGTATGCTGGCTGGCGCCCTGTGGGGTGCGATCCCCGGATTGCTGAAGGCGCTGCTGAATATCAACGAGGTGCTGGCCTGCATCATGACCAACTGGATCGCAGCCAATCTTGTCACCTGGATGTTTGATATCAGCAGCTTCAAGAACGTAACAGAAGGCACGAAGTCCGGTTACATCTACAAGACCACCTTCAACGGTGTGGCCACACCCAAGCTGGGACTGGATCAGCTGTTTCCCGGCTCCCAGGTCAATGCCGGTATTCTGGTGGCCATCATTCTGGCCATCGTGGTGTACATCATCATGGAGAAGACGGTGTTCGGCTATGAGCTGAAGGCCTGCGGCGCCAACCGCCATGCGGCCCGCTACGCCGGTATCCCCGATAAGCGCAATATCGTGCTGTCCATGGCCATTGCCGGCGCGCTGGCCGGTGCCGGCGCCGCGCTGTACTGGCTCAGCGGCAACACCGAGTTCTACTGGAACACCTATCAGGCCCTGCCCGGCGTGGGCTTTAACGGAATCCCCGTGGCACTGCTGGCGGTGAACAACCCCATCGCGGTCATTTTCACCGGCATCTTCATGGCCATGCTGGATATCGTCGGTCTGCAGCTGACCAACCTGACCGCCTACAACGAGTACATCACCGACGTGATCATCTCCGTCATCGTGTATCTGTCCGCCTTCTCTCTGCTCATCCAGATGATGCTGACCGGACGGAAAAAGAAGCTCGTCGTGGAGGCCAACAAGACCACCACGGCGGATATACCGGCAGAGGCGGAGACACAGCCACTGGATGTGCCGCCGGAGGACATACCGGACATACCGACGGAGAAAGCGCCGCAGGTACCTGAGCAGCCGGAGGAAGGAGGGGAGCAGGCATGACATTTCTGATCCAACAGACCATGATCTACGCCGTTCCCCTGATGATCGTGGCGCTGGCCGGCGTGTTTGCCGAGCGCAGCGGTATCATCAACCTGGCGTTGGAAGGTATTATGATCCTGGGTGCGTTTATCGGCGTGCTGTTCGTGAACATCATGCAGACCAACCACGTCTACGACGCGGCCAAGGCTGCCGGCGACTGGATGGCTTTGCAGGGCTTTGAGCTGCTGGCTATGCTGGTGGCGGCCATATTCGGCGCCATTTTCTCCCTGCTGCTGAGCTTTGCCTCCGTAAATCTGCGGGCGGACCAGACCATCGGCGGTACGGCGCTGAACCTGATGGCTCCGGCCCTGGTGCTGTTCCTCATCCGTATCATCGCCAACCAGAACACTCTGCAAATGGCCACCGGCGATGCGGCCAGTTGGTTCATGATCAAGAAGACCACTCTGGGCTACGCAAAAACGGACGACCTGGGCTTCCTGGGCAATACCTTCCTGCACAAGGTGTATCTGGCGACCTATGTCTGCATCATCATTTTCGTGGTGCTGTCGATCCTGCTGTACAAGACCCGGTTTGGCCTGCGGCTGCGCTCCTGCGGTGAAAATCCCCAGGCGGCGGACTCCGTGGGTATCAACGTGTACAAGATGCGCTATGCCGGTACGACCATCTCCGGCGCGCTGGCCGGCATGGGCGGCTTTGTCTACGCCCTGACCACGGCCAACTGCACGGCCAACGGCGATGTGGCGGGCTTCGGCTTCCTGGCGCTGGCCGTTATGATCTTCGGTAACTGGAAGCCGCTGAACATCGCCGGGGCGTCGCTGCTGTTCGGCCTGTTCAAGTGTATCGCCGCGGCGTACTCCAGCCTGGATATCAACGGCGACGGCGTGTATTGGCTGGCGGAGATCGGCATCAGCTCCCACGTGTACCGTATGCTGCCGTACCTGATCACGCTGGTGGTGCTGGCCTTCACATCCAAGAAATCCCGCGCACCCAAGGCGGAGGGTATCCCCTACGACAAGGGCCAGCGGTAAAAGAAGCATAAAAGAGAAGCACCCGTACGGGTGCTTCTTTTTGCGCTGTTTTACATGGATTTTACAAAAGATGGCCTGCGAACTTGACATTTATACCGTACAATGTAGATGGACAATAAGGTGACATCTGAGAAAATGTAAAGTTGAGGGAAAGAAAATGGATATTTTTCATGCGCTGACCATGCTGGGCGGGCTGTGCCTGTTTCTGTTCGGCATGAATTTCATGGGCCAGGCGCTGGAGCGCCGGGCCGGCGGCAAGCTGCGGACGCTGCTGGATAAAATGACCGGCAGCGTGGGTGCCGGTTTCCTGACCGGACTGGGCATCACCGCCATCATTCAGAGCTCGTCGGCCACCACCGTCATGGTGGTGGGCTTCGTGAACTCCGGGCTGATGACCCTGCGGCAGGCTATCAATGTCATCATGGGCGCCAACGTGGGCACCACGGTGACGGCCTGGCTGCTGAGCCTGGCGGGGATCGACGGCGGCAGCGTGTGGCTGCAGCTGCTGAAGCCCACCGCCTTTACGCCGGTGCTGGCGCTGATCGGCATTATTTTCTATATGTTCTGCAAGGACAGCCGGAAAAAGGAGACCGGCTCCATTCTGCTTGGCTTTGCCACGCTGATGTTCGGCATGGACACCATGAGCGCCGCGGTGGCGGGGCTGAAGGACGTGCCGGGGTTTGCAGAGCTGTTTTTGGCCTTTACAAACCCGCTGCTGGGCGTGCTGGTGGGCGCGGTGCTGACGGCGATCATCCAGTCGTCCTCCGCCTCGGTGGGTATTTTGCAGGCGCTGGCCTCTACCGGCCAGGTCAGCTACGCCGCCGCGGTGCCCATTATCATGGGCCAGAACATCGGTACCTGCGTCACGGCGCTGATCTCCTGCGTCGGCACCAACAAAAACGCCAAGCGGGCGGCCGTGGTGCATCTGATGTTCAATGTGATCGGCGTGGCGGTGCTGCTGACGGTGTTCTGCATCGTCAAGGCCATCTTTGCCCCGGTACTGCTGAACAAGGCGGCGTCTATGGCGGGTATCGCTGTGGCCCACTCGGTGTTCAATATCCTGTGTACGGCCATACTGCTGCCCTGCGGCGACCTGCTGGAGAAGTTGGCTATCCGCCTGGTGCCGGATAAGGCCCACGCGGCCGATAAAACGGTGGAGCTGGACCAGCGCCTGCTGACCACACCGGCCGTGGCGCTGGAGCGCTGCCGGGTCGTCACCTGCGAGATGGCGGAGGTTGCCGTGCGGGCGCTGCAAAACGCCCTGCGGAGCTTTGACCACTACACCGAAGCGCTGGCCTCCGCCATCCGGGAGGATGAGAGCCGCTGCGACCACTACGAGGACGTGCTGGGCACCTATCTGGTAAAGCTCAGCGCCCAGAAGCTGGGTGAGCAGGAGAGCGAGGAGTCCGCGGAGCTGCTGAAGGCCATCGGCGATTTTGAGCGTATCTCCGACCATGCGGTGAACGTGCTGGAGTCGGCGGAGGAGCTGCGGGAGAAGGGGCTGGCCTTCAGCGACGAGGCGAAGCGGGAGCTGAGCGTGCTGTCCGCCGCGGTCAACGATATCCTCATGCGGGCGCTGGACGCCTTCCGGCAGCAGGATATGACCGCCGCCCGGCAGGTGGAGCCGCTGGAGCAGGTCATCGACGATCTGAAGGAGCAGCTGCGTACCCGACATATCCTGCGGATGCAGCAAGGCCAGTGCAGCATCGAGGCAGGCTTTGTCTGGTCCGACCTGCTGACGGATCTGGAGCGTACCTCGGACCACTGCTCCAATATCGCCGGGTGCGTGATCGACGCCGCCCACCACGACCTGAATATGCACGCCACGCTGGATGCGGCGCGGCGCCGGGACCCGGACTTCCGGGAGCAGTACCAACGCTGCGCGGCGAAATATCAGGTGTAAACAAACGAAGTCCCTCCCGGCGGGAGGGACTTCTTCTTATGCACTTACAGCCCGCGGGAGGCGCGCTCCCGCGCCTCGGCCTCCGCCCGCTGGCGGCAGACCTCCACCCAGTCGGGCAGCTTGTCCAGCTCGGCGGCAAAGGCTGCCAGTTCGTCGGGAATGACGATCTTCTGGGGACAGACAGCGGCGCAGGCACCGCAGCCCAGACAGGCGTGAGGCCACTTGTTCGTGGGCACCGCGTCCAGCTGCATCTTGATGGTGCTGCCGCTGCCGGTGCGGAGCTGGTTGTACTTGTGCAGCAGATCCGGGATATCCAACTGCTGGGGACAGCCGTCACAGCAGTAGCGGCAGGCGGTGCAGGGGATGGAATTCTTCATCTTATCCGCCGCAGCAAAGAGGATCGCCTCCTCGGCGGGGGAGAGGGGGTCAAGGCGCTCAAAGGTGGCCACGTTATCCGCCATCTGCGCCATGTCGGACATACCGGAGAGGACCATGTGGACGTTATCCAGTCCCTGGAGCCAGCGGAAGCCGAAGGAGGCGATGCTGGCGTTGGGGCGAAGGGCGTGGAGCTGCTGTTCACTGTCGGCATCCAGGGCGGCCAGCTTGCCGCCGCGGACCGGCTCCATGACCCAGACGGGGATATGATGCTTTTCCAGCAGCTCGTATTTCTCCCTGGCCCGCTGGATGGTCCAGTCCAGATAGTTCAGCTGGATCTGACAGAACTCCATCTCCTTGCCATAGCGCTCCAGAAAAGCGGTGAGGCAGGGAAGGTCCGCGTGGGTGGAGAAGCCCAGGTGCTTGATACGGCCCAGGCGCTTCTGTTCCACAAAGTAGTCGATGATGCCCCACTGGGGGTCGGTGTAGATATCCACGTCGTTTTCATAGACGTTGTGCAGCAGGTAGAAATCGAAGTAGTCCACCTGACACTTCTCCAGCTGCTGGGCAAAGGTGTCCGCCGGGTCCGGGTCGCAGGTGAGCGTATGGCCGGGGTATTTGGTGGCCAGGTAAAAGCTGTCCCGGGGATGCTTTTTCAGGCAGCGGCCTACCACCGTCTCGGACAGATTTTGCATATAGGCCCAGGCGGTGTCGAAATAATTGACGCCGTGGGCCAGCGCATAGTCCACCATCGCCTGGGTGGTGTCCTCGTCGATGGCGCCGTCCACCGTGGTGGGCAGACGCATGGTGCCGAAGCCCAGCAGGGACAGGTGCAGGTCCTGAAAATCACGATAGATCATATCGTTGCCCTCCTTTTTTGTGGTGCTATTTTACCGCGAAAAATGGCAGAGCGCAAGAGTGAAATTGGCCGTGCGGTACGCCTGCGCCGCCGCTGCACCCGGGAGAGGGCCTGCGGCATGATGAAGACGGTCCTGGGCGACAGGCTGCATCAGCTGAAATGCAGGCTGGAGATGACCTTCTGAAAAACAGACCACCCCCGGCTCCTCGCCGGGGGTGGTTTTGCTTGCTCAGGGCAGCAGTGTTTTCTCCAGGAAGTCGTAAACGGCCTCGGCGGTCTGGTGGACGGAGTCCAGCAGGACGTATTCGTCGCTGCTGTGGTAGTTCTCGCCGTCGGCGCCAAAGATGATGGCCGGCGCGCCCAGCCGTGTGCCCAGGTAGTTGAAGTCGCCGATGCTGGCGAAGTAGGAGATGGTGGGTTCCTTGCCGGTGACCTTGCGGATGGACTCCAGCAGGGAGACGGTCATGGGTTCGTCCTGGGGGACGGTGTAGGGCATGAAGCCCCGGGAGCCCTCAGACGGCGCTTCGCGGAAGCAGATCTCATACCGGCCGGTGATACCGGCGCGCTGCACGGCCTTTTCGATCTCGCGGACGATGGTGTCCGGGCTTTCGCCCACCACGATGTGCCAGAACAGGCGGAGCACGGCGAAGTCCGGCACGCTGCACGCGCCGCCGTCGGCGCTGATGCCTACCACGCAGCAGGTGCCCTTGCCCAGGTACGGGTCCTCAACATAGTCCACCTGCTCCAGTGCCTGCGCCACCTTGGCCGCGTCCAGCAGGGCGCTGTGGCCCTTTCCCGGGTTGGCTGCGTGGGCGGACTTTCCGTAGAAGCGGATCTCCAGACCATAGCCGCCCCGGGCACCCAGGCAGACATCGGGGAAGGGCTTGCCGTCAAAGCCGGCGCTTGGCTCGGTGATGATGGAGAAGTCCACGTCAGAGAGATAGCCGTCCTCGATGAGGGCATTGGTGCCCAGGCCGTAGGGGCCCTCTTCGTCAGAGACCAGCGCCAGCTTGATCTTCCCGGCGAAGGTCTTGTGGGCGGCGGCGAAGCGGGCAGCCGTGACCATCAGCGCGGCGCAGCCGGATTTCATGTCCAGCGCTCCCACACCATAGAGCCTGTCGCCGTCCAGCTCGCCGTAGGGATCGCGGGTCCAACCGCCGCACAGCTGCACGGTGTCCAGATGGCCGTTCAGGCAGATGACCGGGCCGGGCTTGCCGCCGTCGATAACGGCGATGACATTTTTTCCATGGAAATCTGTGACCTTGGCATCGTGGTATTCGTGCAGCTGTGCGGGCAGTTCCTGCCGGCACAGCCAGTCTCTGGCAAAGGCCATGATCTCGTCCTCGTGGAAATATTCGCTTTTGATGGCCGTGAGCTGCTGCAAAAGTGCTGTGACCTCAGCTTTTTCTATCATCTGTATGATCGCTCCTCTCTGCTGCGGGGCCGGAAATATGCGCTTTCTCTGTACAGTATAGCGGGCAGGCGTTTAACGCCTGTTGGTCCGGGCGTTTTTCACTTATTGCTCCACGCGCCACAGTGCGCCGAAGTACCACGCACCCATGCCGTCGGACACCACGCCGGTCACGTCGCCGCGCAGGGCGTAGGCCTGCTCCTTCTCATACAGCGGTATCACGTTTGCCGTGTCCAGCAGCAGCCACTCCGCATCCTTCAAATAGGCGTCCCGCGCCTCGGCGGAGGTGCTGGCCGCCGCCACCCGCATCAGAATGTTATAGGCGTTCATGTAGATCAGCGCGTAGTTCCGCGTGTCGCCGCTGCGCCACAGGTCCAGATAGGCTGATGCATCGTTGTACAGCGCGTCCAGCTCCGTCAGGGCCAGGGTGAACGCGCCGCTGCTGAGCAGCTGCTGATACGTCTCCGCATCCTCACCCTGCAGGGTCACGCTCAGTCCCAGTTTTTCCTGCCACACCTTCTGCAGCCGCTGGGCCAGCGCCGTCTGCGCCGGCGTATTCCGGTACAGCAGCGTCACCGTCCCCAGGCTTATCAGCGCCTCCGGCCGCCGCAGGCCCGCCTGCGTCATCAGCTCCAGCGCCTGACTGCACCGGTCCGTGTAGGTATCCGCCTCGCAGTCGATCACCGCGCCGTTGACCGCCCGGAACTCCTCGCCCCCGGCGGTGCGTATGCCGTGAGGCACCAGCCCCTCCGCGGCGGCATAGTCCGCGCCCAGAGCGCCGGCCGCCGCATCCCGGTCGATGACCAGACTCATGGCCTGCCGCAGCTCCGTCCGGTCCATGTTGGTGGCCATCTGGTTGATGAGCAGCACGCCCACGGTGCTGCTGCCGCCGTAGGTGCCGTCCTCTCCTGCCGCACCGATGACCGCGTCCGCGGTGCCCGCGTCCTTGGCGGCCTCCGCCGCGCTCTTGAACCGGATCTCGATCCGGTCCGCGCGCACCTGCCGCGCGTTATAGTGGTCCTCCTGCTTCACCAGCGTGGCGAAGAGACTGTCGCTCCAATCGCCGGTGCGGCGGTACGGCCCGTTGCCCACGAACCACGTCCGGCTGGCGCTCCAGCCCTCGCCGCCTTCCACAGCCTTCTGCTGCACCGGCATGGTGGCCGCCGCTGTGCACACCGCGTCCACAAAGTACGGGCACATCGTGCTCAGCGTCACCACGAAGGTGTGCTCGTCCTCGGCGTATACACCCAGCGCCTCCGGGTCGCCCGCGTGGGCGTCCTCATAGCCCGCCACCATGGACAGGATCTCCGCCTCCTGGCTGTCCGTCTCCGGCGATACCAGCCGCCGCCAGGCGTACACGAAATCCTCTGCCGTCACGTCGCTGCCGTCGGACCACTTGCCGTCGCGCCGCAGGTGGAACGTGTACGTCTGCGTGCCGTCCTCGTTGTCCGTGCAGTCGTAGGCGTGGGCCGCTGCGGGCACCGCGCCCTCCGCCGTCCAGCGGTACAGGTTGTCGAACAGGTGCAGCACCAGGGTGCGCTCCGCCGGTGTGGCGGCATAGGCCGGGTCCACCGTGGACACGCTGCCGGTCATCACCACCGACGCGGTGCTCTCGCCGCTGCGGCCGCGGCCGCAACCGGCCAGCAGCGCCGTCATCATACACAGGCACAGCAGCATGGCCGCGCCCCGCTTCCATCGTTTCATAGGACTTCCTCCGGGAATAGACTTTTCCCCATTATATATGGTTTTGCGCCAAAAGTAAAGCCGCCCTCCGGGCGGCCTCACTTTGTTTACAATTACTCCGCGATCAGCAGCTGGGCGATCTGCACGGCGTTGGTGGCCGCGCCTTTGCGTACCTGGTCGCCGCAGCACCAGATGTTCAGCCCGTTGTCGCTGGTCAGGTCGTCCCGGATACGGCCCACGAACACCAGGTCCTGGTCGCTGGTCTCCAGCGGCATGGGATAGCGCTTGTTGGCCAGGTCATCCACCAGCCGGCAGCCGGGGGCGGCGGCGATCAGCTCCCGGGCGCGCTCCACGCTGATTTTCTCCTTGGTCCGCACCACGATGGACACGCTGTGGCTCCGCACCACGGGAACGCGGACGCAGGTGCAGCTGACCTTCAGCTCCGGCAGGTGCATGATCTTCCGGCCCTCGTTCTGCATCTTCATCTCCTCGGAGGTGTAGCCCTCAAAGGCTTCGCCGCCGATCTGGGGGATGACGTTGTAGGCGATCTGGTACTGGAACACCTTGGGCTCCACCGGCTTACCCTCCCGCAGCAGCTCCACCTCGTCCATCAGCTCGATGGGGCCGCCGGCGCCGGCGCCGGACACCGCTTGGTAGCTGCTGGCCACAATGCTCTCGATGGGGCTGTCGTGGTTCAGGGCGTTGATGGCCACCAGCGAGACGATGGTGGTGCAGTTGGGGTTGGAGATGATGCCCTTGTGCTTCTTCACGTCCTCCGGATTGATCTCCGGCACGATCAGGGGCACATCCGGGTCCATGCGGAAGGCGCTGGAGTTATCCACGAACACCGCGCCCGCCTTGACGATGGCCGGGGCGAACTGCTTGGCGATGTCGTTCTCCGCCGCGCCCAGCACGATGTCCATGCCCTTGAAGGCCTCGTCACAGGCCAGCTCCACGGGGAGGTCGTGGCCCTTCCAGTGGATGGCCTGTCCCACGGACCGGGCCGACGCCAGCAGGTGCAGCTCCTCGATGGGGAAATCGCGCTCGGCCAGTACCTTCATCATCTCGCGGCCCACCGCGCCGGTGGCGCCCAGAATAGCAACTTTATACTTTTTCATATGATGTACTCCTTTTCTCGATCTCGAATAAGCGGTGTATCCTGCGTTCAGATATGGCGCATCGACTTTGTGTACGGCAAGCCGCTGCGGTGAAGTATGGGCGCAGGAGACGCACTTTATTTTACAAAACTGTTGTACAGCACCCGGATAGCCTTCTCGAAGTCGGCGCTGTCCACGCCCACGATGATGTTCAGCTCCTCCGGTCCCTGGGTGATCATGCGGATATTGATGCCGTTTTCGCCCAGCTTGGCGAAGATCTTGCCGGAGGAGCCGGGCTGGAAGGCCATCTTCCGGCCCACGGCCGCCACCACGGCCATACCGTCGGTAACGTGCAGGCTGTCGGGCTTGATCTCCTTCTCCATGTCGCCCAGTGCCTGATACAGATACGGCGCGGCCTTGCCTGTCTCCACCACCAGCGATACCGAGTCGATACCGGAGGGGATGTACTCCACGTTGATGTGATAGCGCTCCAATATCTCCAGCACCCGGCGGATAACGCCCAGCTCCGAGGACATTCCGTTCTTGGTCATGGTGATGACGGAAAAGCCCTTCTTTCCGGCGATGCCGGTGATCATGCTGCTCTCCTGCAGCTCCGCCGCCGTGTCGTCGAAGGCCTCCCGTATCATGGTGCCCGGGTGCTCCGGCTGGTTGGTGTTGCGGATGTTCAGGGGGATGTTTTTCTCCCGCACCGGGGAGACGGTGCCTTCATGCAGCACCTGCGCGCCGATATAGCTCAGCTCACGCAGCTCGGCGTATGTAATGCGCTCGATGGGCCGCGGGTCGGGCACGATCTTGGGGTCGGCCATCAGGAAGCCGGACACGTCCGTCCAGTTCTCATACACGTCGGCGTCCAGCGCCGCCGCCGCCAGCGCACCGGTGATGTCGCTGCCACCCCGGCTGAAGGTGTGGATGCTGCCGTCCGGCAGCACGCCGTAGAAGCCGGGAATGACCACCTTCCTCCCGCTGGCCGCATGGACCAGAGCCTGATAGCTGGCCTCCTGGTCCACCGTGCCGTCCATGCGGAAGTGCAGCCACAGGCTGCTGTCCAGAAAGTCAAAGCCCAGGCAGTCGGCCATGATCCGGGCGGCGAAATACTCGCCCCGGCTCACCAGCTCATCGGCGGAGATGCCCTTGTCCATCTTGGCGCGCAGGGCGTCGAATTCCGCCTCCAGCGGCGTGGACAGTCCCAGCTCGTCCCGAATCTCCAGATACCGGCTGCGTACCATATCGAATATACCGTCGCAGCTGACGCCGTACTGCAGGTGGGCGTGGCACAGATACAGCAGGTCCGTGATCTTGTGATCGTCCTTGAACCGTTTTCCGGCGGCGCTGACCACCACCACCCGGCGAGCAGGGTCTGCCTCCACGATGGAGCGTACTTTTTCCAGCTGGTGGGCATCCGCCATGGACGACCCGCCGAATTTCAACACTTTCAACATAGTCCTTGCCTCTTTCGCTTTGGTTATTGTGTGCAGGGTTTTTCATGCGTGACAAAAAAATATTTTCTGTCCATGAGAGAAAAACACTTGCTTTTTTGATGGGGACAGTGTATCATAGCCATATCAGAAATGCAAGACCCAATTTCAAAAGTTTTTTCGGAGGCTTTTTTACCATGATCTACCACAGCACAAGAAACGAGCAGCTCACCGCTTCCTCCACCCACGCGGTGCTCCAGGGCATCGCCCCGGACGGCGGCCTGTACATCTGCGACCCGGCGGCCCTGCGCTTCGACTGGCGCGCTGCCCTGGAAAAGGACACCCTCTCCATGGCGGCGGATATCCTCCACGCCCTGCTGCCGGACTTTCAGGACATGGACCGGCTGGTCCGCGACAGCTACGCCGGCAAGTTCCCCACGTCCGACCTGACGCCCCTGACCCCCGTGGCGGATAAATACGTGCTGGAGCTGTACCATGGCCCCACCTCCGCCTTCAAGGATGTGGCCCTCAGCGTCCTGCCCCGCCTCATCGTGGCGGCGGCCAAGGCTGAGGGCATGAAGGGCGACGTGGTCATCCTGACGGCCACCTCCGGTGACACCGGCAAGGCGGCCATGGAGGGCTTCCACGATGTGCCCGGCACCCGCATCACCGTGTTCTACCCCTACGGCGGCGTCTCCGCTGTCCAGCAGGCCCAGATGGCCACCCAGGAGGGCGCCAACGTCCGCGTCTGCGCCGTCCGCGGCAACTTCGACGACGCCCAGACCGGCGTGAAGGAGATCTTCGCCGCCTGCAAGGACAAGGACCTCCACGGCGCCATGCTCTCCTCCGCCAACTCCATCAATATCGGCCGTCTGGCCCCCCAGGTGGTCTATTACTTCCGCGCCTACGGCGATCTGGTGAAGTCCGGCCGCATCCGGCTGGGCGACGTGGTGGACTACACCGTCCCCACCGGCAACTTCGGCGACATTCTGGCCGGCTATTTTGCCAGACAGATGGGCCTGCCTGTGGGCCGCCTGATCTGCGCCAGCAACGCCAACGACGTGCTCACCGAGTTCCTGACCACCGGCCGCTACGACAAGCGCCGCCCCTTCTACAAAACCACCTCCCCCTCCATGGATATCCTGGTGTCCAGCAATCTGGAGCGCCTGCTCTATCTGGTCAGCCAGGATGCCAGCTGCGTGGAGCGCCTGATGCGGGAGCTGAACACCCAGGGCTGGTATCAGGTCAGCGGCTGGATGCTGGAGCAGCTGCGCGCCGTTTTCGGCTGCGGCTGCTGCGACGATGCCGGCGCGGCGGAGGTCATCGGCCGGGTGTGGCGCGAGCACAAATACCTCTGCGACCCCCACACCGCCGTGGCCTGGGCCGTGGCGGAGAAGCACACCCGCGAGGGCGTTCCCATGGTGGTCCTGTCCACCGCCTCGCCCTACAAGTTCCCCGCCGCCGTGCTGCACGCCCTGGGCGAGGCATCCGGTGACGATGAGTTCGCCATGATGGAGCAGCTCCACGCCCTCACCGGCATGGACATCCCCAAAAATCTCCGCGGCCTGGAGGGCCGCCCTGTCCTCCATACCGACGTCATCGACAAGGACGCCATGCTGGACTATGTGCTGTCCGACGTGCTGAAATAAAAGAAAGGAACTGTTCCCTATGAATATCGTTTGTTTGGACATGGAGGGCGTCCTCGTCCCCGAGATCTGGATCGCCTTTGCCGAGGAAAGCGGCATTCCCGAGCTGCGCCGCACCACTCGCGATGAGCCGGATTATGACAAACTCATGCGCTGGCGCATCGATCTGCTGCGGCAGCGCGGCCTGAAGCTCAGCGCTATTCAGGAGACCATCTCCCGCATCGACCCCCTGCCCGGCGCCAAGGACTTCCTGGACGCGCTGCGTAAGGACACTCAGGTGGTCATCCTCAGCGATACCTTCGACCAGTTCGCCATGCCCCTCATGGCCAAGCTGGGCTATCCCACCCTGCTGTGCAACACCCTCGAGGTGGACGGCGAGGGCTACATCACCCGCCACCTCATGCGCTGTGAACACTCCAAGCTCACCACCGTCAAGGCCCTCCAGTCCATCGGCTACGACACCATCGCCAGCGGCGACAGCTATAACGATTTGGAGATGATCCTCCACAGCAAGGCCGGCTTTCTCTTCCGCGGTCCCGACAAGATCAAGCAGGACTACCCCGACCTGCCCGCCTTCGAGGACTACGGCGACCTGCTGGCCGCTATCCGCGCCGCCCTGTAACAGCAATGCTGCGGTGAAAGACAAAGACAAAGCAAAAACCGGCGCCCCCCGGCGCCGGTTTTTGCTTTGTGAAAGGAGGGGTTAAGATCACATCTGGACGCGGTTCTCGCGGGTCCAGCTGGTGATGTCCAGGTTGGGATAGCGGCGGCGCAGCTCGTCCAGCTTGCCTTCGGTGTCGCCCAGTGCGGCGATGCTGTTGATGGCCGCCACATCGGCGGCGTTCATGGCGTGTGCCTCATCGGCGCCGCAGGACGCGCAGTGATAGCGCTTGGTCGCCTCGGAAAACGTAACATCGGTGCTGCCGCAAACGGCGCAGCGGGTGGTCTTGGATACGATAGCCATAATGTATTACCTCCATATTCTTGTTTCGTTTCGTTGTCCTTATACTACCACAAAAGTTTTCAGTTGTAAAACGCATAATTGTATTTGCAAGTATGAGAAAAAGTATGATATAATAGCGACAGCGACTGTACAGGAGGTCCCGCCATGAGCGTATCCAAATACCAGATGTTCCTCAAGACCGTGGAGTGCGGCAGCTTCTCCCGGGCGGCGGAGGAGCTGAACTTCACCCAGTCCGGCGTCAGCCACGCCGTCCAGGCGCTGGAGGACGAGCTGGGAATCACGCTGCTCAGCCGCAACCGCGGCGGCGTGGTGCTGACGGCTGACGGCCGCGCGCTGCTGCCCCGGGTCGAGGCCCTCTGCGCCGCCCACCATGCCCTCATGCAGTCCGCGGCGGACCTGAAGGGCCTGGACGCCGGCCTGGTCAAGGTGGCCACCTTCTCCAGCGTCTCCGCCCAGTGGCTCCCCTCCATCCTCAAAAGCTTCGGCGACGTCTACCCCAACATCGAGTTCGAGGTGGTGGACGCCGATTTCTACGGCCAGACCGAGGAGTGGATCCTCCAGGGCAAGGTGGACTGCGGCTTTCTGCGCCTGCCCTCAGCAAAATCCCTCTGCGCCCACCCCCTGTATCGGGATGAGCTGCTGGTGGTCGTCCCCTGCGGCCACCCGCTGGCGGATGCGGCGGCTTTTCCCCTGTCGGCCCTGTCCGCCGAGCCCTTCATCCGTCTGGAGGAGGGCCGCGACTACGAGCTCACCGCCGCCCTGGACGCCATGGGCGTTCACCCCAATGTAAAATACACCGCCCGCGAAGACCGCACCATCCTGGCCATGGTGTCCAAGGGCCTGGGCATCAGTCTCCTGCCGGAGCTGATGGTCCGCCGCAGTCCCTATCCTGTGGCCGCCTGCCATGCCCCCGAGCGCTTCTACCGCAATATCGGCATCGCCGTCAAGGATGAAAAGGCCCAGTCCGCCTCCACCCGCCGCTTCGTGGACTACGTCCGCCGCTGGGTGGCCGAAAACGGCGAGGACTGACCCCAGCCTTCCCCCTGGGAGCGGATGAGGCGTCCCCGCGCAGCGGCGTAAAACTCCCTCGTCCCCGCCGCAGCAGAGGGCGTGCTGAAATTCGAGATCATGGCCGGCCGACACGAGGCCGGAGCAGCAAAAGCAGAGAGCGAAACGCTCCCTGCTTTTCTATCTTATCACACTTGCTTACTTGCCGAAGTAGCGGTTCAGCAGACCCTCGAAGGCGAGTTACTGCGCCTTCAAATACTTGCAGCAGAGATTGATCTCCTGAAGGCCATACCCCTCACGGCGATAAAACCTTACCGCCCTCGGGTTCGTATTCTCCGCAAGCAGCTGCACTCTCAAAAGGCCTTCACGCTGTATCAGCTTCTCCAACTCTGCAAGAGCAGCTGCCCCATAGCCTTTTCCCCGAAATGGTTCTCTAATAAAGAAATCATCCAGAAACAGCACCTTTCCATGTGCCCAGACGCTATAAAAAACGACTGTGTTCATAAAACCAATGGGCTGTCCATTTTCTTCCAGCATAAACAGCAGATTGGCGCCGTCCGGCTCTGCCATGATGCGCCGGAATATCACAGCAGGATCTCCTTTGTCCAGCGGAGACTCCCACACGTTTTCATCCGCGTATTCATAAGCCATGAATTCTCTGTTCAATTCGACCCAGATTTTTTCATCCTCGGGGCAGCATTTTCTGATCATCTGTTCAAGCTCCCTGTATTTTCTATTTACAAATGAAAGGGTGCGGATAAATCCGCGCCCTCTCATTCATTTGCTTACTTGCCGAAGTAGCGGTTCAGCAGACCCTCAAAGGCCTTGCCGTGGCGGGCTTCGTCGCGGGCCATTTCATGGACGGTGTCGTGGATGGCGTCCAGATTGTACTTCTTGGCCAGCTTCGCCAGCTCGAACTTGCCGGCGGTAGCGCCGTTCTCGGCGTCCACGCGCATCTGCAGGTTCTTCTTGGTGCTGTCGGTGATGACCTCGCCCAGCAGCTCGGCGAACTTGGCGGCGTGCTCGGCCTCCTCCAGGCCAGCCTTCTCCCAGTACAGGCCGATCTCGGGATAGCCCTCGCGGTGGGCCACACGGGCCATGGCCAGATACATACCGACCTCGGAGCACTCGCCCTCGAAATTGGCGCGCAGACCATCGATGATCTCCTTGCGGACATCCTCGGGGACATCGTCGCCAAAGACCTTGCCTACGCCCACAACGTGCTCGGCGGCCCAGGACTTCTCCTCAGACTGCAGCAGGAACTTGTCGCCGCTGACGTGGCAGACCGGGCACTCGGCGGGGGGAACATCACCCTCGTGAACATAACCGCAAACAGGACAGACCCACTTCTTCATAATCGTTACCTCCATAAATGTATTCATGTCGTTGTGTTTGTTATTTTGACGCCGCCGCAGCGGCATTTGTCAACTGGTTTTCTTCTCGGCCAGGCAGCCGTTGCAACGGCCGTAGAACACGACGCCGCAGCTGTCCGCCTCGCCCACCGCTGTCATATCCGGCAGCTCCACCGGGATCGGCGGCAGGTCGATGACCGCGCCGCAGGTGCGGCAGACGAAGTGCCCGTGGGGGGCGGTGTTGCCGTCGTAGCGATCCTCGCCGTCCACACAGCCGATGACCTGCACCGCGCCCTCCGCCCGGAACCGCGCCAGATTGCGGTAGACGGTGGCCAGAGAGAGGTCGGGTATGCGGGGCTTCAGCTGGCTGTACACCCACTCCGCCGATGGGTGGCAGGTGGTGGAACGCAGGCATTGCAGTATGGCGTCCCGCTTGGGGCTGTACCGTGTGTTATCCATCTGCGGCGCTCCTTTCTTATTGCTAACAATTATTGTTTGCATTAGTATAGTAGCACACCCGTTTGGATTTGTAAAGAGGTTTTTTGCATTTTTCCAAAAAAATTTTCCAGTACCTGTTAGCCTCCCCTATCGGTGCGGAAAATATGCAAAGGAGCCCGGTACGCACAGCGTACCGGGCTCTTCATTTCAATTTACTCGGCCTCGGCCAGCGCCTTAGCCTCGGCAATAGCCTTCTCCTGCGCCGCGGCGGGGCAATCCTCGTAGCGGACGAAGTTGAAGGTGAACGTACCACGGGACTGGGTCATGGATCGCAGATCGATGGCGTAGCTCATCATCTCGGCCATGGGGACCTCAGCCTCCAGTACCTGCTCGCCGTCGCCGGTGGGGTTCATGCCCATCACGCGGCCGCGGCGCTTATTCAGATCGCCCATCACATCGCCCAGATAGCTGTCGGGGATGGTGACCTTCAGCTCACCAATGGGCTCCATCAGCACGGGCTTGGCCTCGGGCAGCGCGGCCTTGAAGGCCAGGTTGGCAGCCAGCTTGAACGCGATTTCGGAGGAGTCAACGGGGTGGTAGGAACCATCCACCAGGGTGGCCTTCAGGAACACCACGGGATAGCCGGCCAGCACGCCGTGCAGGCAGCTCTCGCGCAGGCCCTTTTCCACGGCGGGGAAGTAGTTCTTGGGCACGGAGCCGCCAAACACGTTCTCCTCGAAGATCATATCCTCCTGCTCAGTCTGGGGCTCGAAAATGATATGGACATCGCCGAACTGACCACTGCCGCCGGTCTGCTTCTTATAGCGGCCCTGCTTGCGGACGGTGCTGCGGATCTTCTCACGATAGGCCACGCGGGGAGTATCCAGCTCCGCGTCCACGCCGAAGCGGCTCTTCAGCTTACTGCACAGCACGTCGATCTGGATGTCGCCGGCGCCGGAGATCACGGTCTGGTGGGTCTCGGCGTTATTGGTGACGGAGAAGGTGGGGTCCTCCTCGTTCAGCTTGTTCAGGCCGGTGCCCAGCTTCTCGATCTCCTGCTTGGTCTTGGGGGAGATGGCGCGCTCGTAGCAGGCGGGGGCAAAGGCCAGCGGCGCGAACTTCACATAGGTCTTGGGCTCGCACAGGGTGTCGCCGGTCTTGACCTTGTCCATCTTGCCGATGGCGCCGATGTCGCCGCAGCAGATCTCCTTGGTCTCCTCGGCCTTCTTGCCCTTCATGGTGTACAGGCGGCCCAGCTTCTCGGTGTTGCCGGTGGTCATGTTATACAGGGACATATCGCCGGTGACCTTACCGCGGATGACCTTGATCATGGAGAACTTGCCGTACTGGTCGGAGATGGTCTTGAACACGAAGGCAGCGGTGGGGCCGTTAGGGTCATAGGCGACCTCGATGGCGTTGCCGTCATCGTCCTCTGCGGCCTCGGCGGGCATATCGGTGGCCACGGGCACCAGATCCACGATGGTCTGCATCAGCATATCCACGCCCATGCCGGTGACGGCGGAGCCGCACAGCACGGGGCACACGCTGCCGTCGCGCACACCGATCTTCAGGCCCTTGGCCATATCCTCGGCGGACAGCTCCATGGTCTCGAAGAACTTCTCCATCAGCTCCTCGTCGGCGCCGGCGGCAGCCTCCATCAGCTCAGCGCGCAGGGCCTCCACCTCGTCGGCCATGTCGCCGGGGATGGCGCACTCGCCCTTGGCGTCGTAAGCCTTGTTGTGCAGCAGGTCCACGATGACGGTGACAGCCTTGTTGGCGTCGGCCTTGGTGGCCACGATGGGGGCGATGGCGGTGCCGTACTTGGCCTTGATGGCCTCAATGCAGGACGCGTAGTCGGAGTTGGCCTCCTCCACGCGGTTGATGAACATCATCCGGGGCTTCTTGCCCAGCATCTTCCAGGTACGCTCCATACCCACGGACAGGCCGTCCTTGGCGTTGCCCACGATGACGGCGCACTCGGCGGCGCGGATGGCGCACACGGCCTCGCCGGAGAAATCGAAGTTGCCGGGGGCGTCCATGACGTTGATCTTCTTGCCCTTATACTGCACGGGGGCAAAGGCCAGGGAGATGGATATCTGGCGCTTGATCTCCTCGGCATCATAGTCGCAGGTGGTGTTGCCGTCGGCGGTCTTGCCCAGACGGTCAGTACCCTTGGTCATAAAGAGCATCTGCTCAGCCAGAGAGGTCTTGCCGGAGCCTCCGTGACCCAGCAGGGCGATATTGCGAATGTCGTTAGCAGTCATAGTGATGATGTTCTCCCTTCATTTTCTTGAAGTCCGCCGCCCACAGCCGCGGACAGTAGCTCAACGTACCGATTATATAGTATTTCTTCAAGCCTGACAACCTCTAATTTAGATATTTGTGGGAAAAGTGCGGGAGTATCCCGCACTTTTCGTCAGGTTGTACAACCAGCAGTGTCATTCTCTGTTCATCTCGCCGATGTCCTGCGGCGCATATACCGTTATGACCGTCCCGCCGTCCTGTATCCATATATCCTCCGGCAGGCGGCGCAGCCTTCGGTGCATATACAGGGTCATTCCCATCAGGCTTATATTGTTCATCTGCCAGAACCACGCCACCCAGAACCAGCTTCGCGGCAGCACCAGCGCCGCCAGCAGGATCACCGCAAAAAGTATCGCCGGCACGGTCAGGGTGTACCGCGCATATGCCCCACGGCTGAAGTATCCGTCACAGCCCACCGTACAGACCAACCCTTTGGTAATGCCGAAATTCGTCTTTTCCGCCCCGCACCAACGCATGGCGGCCGCGGCCAGTAGACAGGTCAGCACGATCACGGCTGTCCCGCCCAGACCCGCGGCAATCAGCCGCAGGAGCACGGACAGCAACGCTGCCATATCCGTATAGTCAAAGTGTATCAGCTCCGCCAGCGGTACGGCAAAACAGCCGACCCCTGCCGTGGCCGCCATCAGCAGTACGGAGAGGATATCTCCCCACACCCTCACTCTTTTGTCGTTCTTTATATCGATGACATCGACTTCCCGATACCCCGCCGGCAGTGTTGTCCTGTACTTTTCCATATGTGCGCTTCCCTTTCTGCCATTAGCGAACTATCTCCCCACATCGGAGAGATCTTCCGTCCTGCCGATGGCAGACCGGCGACGGCGTATCGGGTATACGTCGAGAAGGGCTGGCGCAGGCAGGGCGCAAAATTCCCCCGGGATCAATAGTGCTTCACCAGCCCCGCCAGCAATAGCGTCGGCAGCAGCCACAGCACCTGATACAGCACCATGGCAATGGGCGTCAGCAGGGCAAAATTGCCCACAGAGGTGAGATAGTAGGCCAGCGCCACGCCTGCCGCCGCGCCGATGTAACTAAGGATGGTGGCGGTCCGTACAGCCTTCACCGCCCGGCGGCTCCCGGCCACAGACTCCACCAGCGGCATGAGTCCCTCCCGGCAGATGGCCACGCAGGGCTGCTCGCCCTGCTGCTCCGCCAGCTGGGCCAGCGCCAGCCGCGTGGACACGTCCGGATACACCGGCTTGGCGTCCACGCCGAATTTCCGCTTGATCAGCCCCGGTGTCACGTTGCCGCTTCGCACGGCCAGCACCGGCACGATGTGAAACCGCTTCAGCGTCCGCAGGGCCCATTCCGCGTTGCGGGAGGGCTGGTACTTCACGGCAAACACCGCTGTCAGCGCCCCGTCTACCGCCAGAAACACACCGGTGGACAGCTTCATATCCCGGGGCAGGGCCACCTTGCGCTTTTTCATAAAGTACGCGCTGCCCATGAGCACCGTTTCGCCCCGGATATTGGCCTCCACGCCGCCCTCCTCGCAGTAGTTCACCCACTCCACCGACAGGTGAAAACCTCCCTCGGCGGTGAGCTGGCGCTCCAGCAGCGGCGTCAGGCTGCTGCCAGCCGCCCTGGCTACCGACGCGGCGTAGGACACCGCGCGGCTGCGCTCCTCGCCGAAGACCTTATAGCCGTTCAGTGTCACCGTTCCCGCCGGGAACAGATCGTCGTCCGTCAGCACCAGCCGCCGCGGCCGGCTGACCGCCTTCGCCCCGGCATAGCCTGCGGCGGCGCAACCGCTGCGGCTCAGCCGCCGGGACAGATAGTACATGGGCAGGGCCCCGCTGAGGGGAATCCCCAGCCCCGCGCCGGCGGTGGTCAGCGCCGTCAGCACCCAGGGGAAATCGCTCATATTCCCGCCGGAAAAGCACACCACGCCGGACAGCACCGCCGCCGTGGCCAGCACCAGCGGCAGGGCGTAATTCTGCCATCTCCGCGCCGGATCGGGCTTGCTGCACAGACGGTAAAAGCCCTCTGCCGTCCCCTGCTGCCTGCATACGCCCGCCGCCGTCACCGACGCCACATAGGGCACGGTGCCGTTGAGCACCAGCAGATGGTAGGCGTTCCGCAGTGCCGACGCCTCCAGGTACAAACCCCACTGACAGGCCAGGATCAGCAGCGCGCCGGCGGCGGCATAGGGCGTGGCCCGGGTACTGCCCGTGACCACGCCGCACACACAGCAGATCAGCTGCGTCAGCACGGCGACAGCGGCGCACAGCTCACAGCCCGCCTTTCCCTCACGCAGCAGCGACGCAGCCTGCTTCCACACCGGCATACAGGCCAGCGCCGTCAGCAGCAGCCCCGCCCCCAGGGCGGCGCACCGCAGCAGCGACTCGTCCAGCCATGCCGACGGCAGCTTTTCCAGCTCCTGCAGCACCGCCGCGACCACCAGTGCCAGCGCCGGGAGCATCCCCCATATCAGTCCGCCGCGCAGTCGGCTGCACCGGCGCTTGGCCTCCCGCAGCACGTCCTCCGGCAGGGGCTCCGGCTCCGGCGGTTCCTCCGGCTCCGGTTCCTCCTCCGGCTCGTCGAACAGCTGCTCGGTGTCCTGAAAAGCCGGACGGCGCCTCTGCTCCGCCGCCGGACGGCGGAACCTCTCCAGCACCGCCGCAAGACGCTCCCGCAGGGGCACCGGCTGGGCGATGACGCCGTCATCCTCGTCCTCCAGCACCGCGTCCACCGTCTGGGACATGATATCCTTCAATGCCACCCGATCCGGCGCGGGGGATTCATATTCCGGTCCCGGGACCCGCTCCTCTTTCTGGACCGGTTCCGGCTCCGGAATAGGCTCCGGTTCAGGAACGGGCTCCGGCTGGGACGGAGGCCCCTCCGACGGCTCCTCCAGGACAGGCTGACGCCCACCCTTGCCGTACTCGGCAAGGATGGCCTCCAGTGAAAGCTCGTCCTCCTGCTCGTCGAACGCGCCGTATAGTTCCTCGTCCCGTCGCCTTCTCATGCTGTTCTTTCCTGTTTTCGTCCTGTTCCGCGTCGCTTTCCGTTATCCCCGCTGCCGCACAGCCTCGTACAGCAGTATGGCCTCCGCCGCGCTGGCATTCAGCGAGGATATCTTTCCTTTCATGGGAATGCTCACCAGAAAATCGCAATTCTCCGCCGCCAGGCGGGTCATGCCCGTCCCCTCGGAGCCGATGACAATGGCCGCCGGCCCCTTCAGATCGGCATTGTACAGCGTGGTATTCCCGTCCGCCGCCGTGCCGAACACCCACACGCCCTGCTTTTTCAGGTCCTTCAGCAGCGCCGGAATGTTGGGCACCCGCGCCACCGGGATATAACTCACCGCGCCGGCGGAGGTCTTGGCCACGATGGCCGTCAGCCCCGCGCTGCGGCGCTTGGGAATGATGACCCCGTGGGCGCCGGCGCACTCGGCGGTACGCAGGATCGCGCCCAGGTTGTGGGGGTCGGATATCTCGTCGCACACCACCAGCAGCGGCGCCTCGCCCCTGTCGGCGGCGGACTGCAGGATCTGCTCCACCGTGGCGTACTCCCGCACGGCCGCCAGAGCGATGACCCCCTGGTGGGCATGGGTGCGGCTCATGGCGTCCAGCTTCCGCCGGTCGGCATCCACCACCACGATGCCCGCGGCGCGAGCCTTGGAGGCGATGTGCCCCAGCGTCTTGTCCGTCTCGCCCTTGGCGATGTAAATTTTATCGATAGCCGTCTCCGTCCGCAGGGCCTCGATGACCGCGTTGCGGCCCTCGATGACGCCGTCCGCCTCGGCGTCGGGCAGCGGCCGTCTGTTCTCGGTGTCCTTTATCTCTCTCATGGGGTATACCTCACGATCCATATAATTGTCATCAGTATACCACATCCTTTCGTCAATATAAAGGCACATTCATAGAAATTTTACAGGAAAACCCTCTGCCTTTGCCTTGAGACTTTCGGGCAGGTGTGGTATACTGATTAGAAATTATATTCCCCTCACAAGTCAAACGGAGGATAAATATATGTCCAATAACAACAGCAGCAACAATAGCAACCGCGGCGGCAAGAACGGCAAAAACGGCGGTTTCCGCGGCGTTCTCACGCTGATCGCGTGGGCACTGGTGCTGACGGTGGCGTTCCAGTATTTCAACGCCTACAACAACAACGCCGCCAATAAGAGTACCAGCCACGAGATCAAATACAGCGACATGATCTCCATGATCGAAAAGGATCAGGTGAAGGAGATCCTGTTCAAGGACAGCACCATCTATGTCACCCCCGTGGACGGCTACGTCTTCACCGAGGAGGTCACCTCCGGCAGCAAGACGGAGACAAAAACCTACACCCAGTCCAAGGACTCCGGCCTGACGCTGTACACCGTGTACCTCTCCAACGCCGATCTGCTCCCCCTGCTGGAGGCGCACAATGTGGCCTATACCGGCTTCTACAAGGCCGAGATGAGCCCCTTCCTGATGATCATGATCCAGTATATCCTGCCCACCATCTTCATCGTGGGCGCGTTCATGCTGGTCATGCGTCTGATGAGCAAATCCGGAGGCGGCGGCTTCGGCGGCATCGGCAGTGTGGGCAAGGCCAACGCCAAGGTCTACATGGAGAAGTCCACCGGTGTCACCTTCAAGGATGTGGCCGGTCAGGACGAGGCCAAGGAGTCTTTGGAGGAGATCATCGACTTCCTGCACAATCCCGGCAAATACACCGCCATCGGTGCCAAGCTGCCTAAGGGCGCGCTGCTGGTGGGCTCCCCCGGTACCGGCAAGACCCTGCTGGCCAAGGCCGTGGCCGGCGAGGCCGGCGTCCCCTTCTTCTCCATCTCCGGTTCCGACTTTGTGGAGATGTTCGTGGGCGTGGGCGCCAGCCGCGTCCGTGACCTGTTCAAGGAGGCCGCCAAGGTCGCTCCCTGCATCATCTTTATCGATGAGATCGACACCATCGGTAAATCCCGCGACGGCAACCGCTTCGGCGGCAACGATGAGCGCGAGCAGACGCTGAACCAGCTGCTGGCCGAGCTGGACGGCTTTGACCCCAGCAAGGGCGTCATCGTGCTGGGCGCCACCAACCGCCCCGAGGTGCTGGACAAGGCGCTGCTGCGCCCCGGCCGCTTCGACCGGCGCATCACCGTGGACCGGCCCAACCTGGCCGGCCGTCTGGCCACCTTGCAGGTACACACCCGCAACATCCGCCTGGCCGAGGACGTGAACCTGGAAAAGATCGCCCAGGCCACCGCCGGCTGCGTGGGCGCCGACCTGGCCAACCTGGTAAACGAGGCCGCCCTGCGCGCCGTGCGTAAGGGCCGCCGGGCCGTAAATCAGGACGATCTGCTGGTGTCCTTTGAGCTGGTCATCGCCGGCAGCGAGAAGAAGGGCACCGTCATCACCGAGGCGGAAAAGCGCATTATCGCTTACCACGAGGTGGGTCACGCGCTGGTGGCGGCCAAGCAGAAGAATGCCCAGCCCGTCAGCAAGATCACCATTGTCCCCCACACCCAGGGTGCACTGGGCTACACCCTGCACCTGCCGGAGGAGGAAAAGTTCCTCATGTCCCGCGAGGACATTCTGACCGAGATCCGTACCCTGCTGGCCGGACGCTCCAGTGAGGAGGTGGTGTGCAACACCATGACCTCCGGCGCCGCCAACGACATCGAGCGCGCCACGGAGATGGCCCGGAACCTGGTGGCACGCTTCGGTATGTGCGACGAGTTCGACATGATGGCCCTGGGCAGCGTTCAGAGCCAGTATCTGGACGGCGGCTACTCCATGACCTGCGCCCAGGAGACCTACGCCGCAGCCGACCGCGAGACCATCAAGATCCTGCGCCAGTGCCACGAGGAGGCCAAGCAGATCCTGCGGGAGAACCGGGAACTGCTGGACAAGATCGCCGCCTATCTGCTGAAGAAGGAGACGATCACCGGCCAGGAGATGATGGCCATCATCGAGGGCCGCGACCCGGAGACCGTGGACAACTACGGCGCCAGCAAGAGCAGCCAGCCTGCCTTCCGGCCCAGCGTACCGGAGACCATCGAGGCCCCCGCCAGGCACATCAACATCGTGTCCGAGCCCATCCCCATGCCGGACTACGATGAGAAGCCGGAGGATAAGGACCCGGAAAGCACCCCCGCCGGGGACAAACCGGCGGAGCACGCGGACGGCGACCCCGAATAAATGCACAGCAGCCCTGCGGCAGCGCCGCAGGGCTGTTTTCTTTTCAGTTTTCCGGCAGCTCCCGCACCCGTTCGCACAGCAGCGGCAGCGCCTTTTCAAACTCCACGCCGTACCACCCGGCCTGCGGGTCCCGCGCCGTGGCGTCGATACAGGCAAGTACAAATTCCACCGCCAGCGAAGCCGCCTGCTCCAGCGTCATGCCCCGCATGAGCCCGCCGGTGACGACGGCGGCGAAAATATCCCCCGTGCCGTGGAAGGATGCCGGGTTCCGCGGACCAAGACAGGTGAAATACGTCCCCGCGCCGCTGTCATAGCCCATAGCGCCCAGCTTATCCGGCGCAAAGGACACCCCGGTGAGGATCACCTTCTTCGCCCCCAACGCAGCCACCCCCCGCAGCAGCTCACGGGCAAAGCCCTCGTCCACCTCCTCCCGGTACGGCGTACCGGTCAGCAGACAGGCCTCCGTGATATTGGGCAGCGCCACGTCCGCCCGAGCTGTCAGGCGGGCCATCGCCGCCGGGAAAGCGCCGTCAAACCCGCTGTACAGCTTCCCGTGGTCCGCCATGGCCGGGTCCACGATCAGCAGCGTATCCGGGCTCTTCACCGCGTCGAAAAAGTCCATCACCTGCTGCACCTGGGGCGCGGAGGCGATGTAACCGGTATAGAGCGCGTCAAAATGCACCTGCTGGGACCGCCAGTGATCGGCGATGGCCGGCAGCTGGTCGCTGAGATCCCGGCTGACAAAGCCCGGAAACGCCGTGTGCGCACTGAGCACCGCCGTGGGCACGATGGCGCACTCCACCCCCATGGCGGAGATCACCGGCAGCGCCACCGTCAGCGAGCACCGCCCCAGACAGGAGATGTCCTGTATGGACGCTATTCGTTTCATAGAGCCGCCTCCTGTTCATCATACCAAAAAGGGAGAGGCACATGAATATGTGTCTTTCCCTTTTTGGTGCGGGCGGCGGGATTCGAACCCGCACGCCTGTTGGCAATGGAACCTAAATCCATCGAGTCTACCAATTCCACCACGCCCGCATATCCACGCCGTATTGTAGCACACTTCACGTCGGCGTGCAAGGAATGTTTTGCCTTTCCCCTCCACCCTATGCTATACTGTCATCAACAGTACACGAAAGGATGGTGCCCCATGAGCGAAAATGCCCTCGCCTTGGCGCGTCAGCACGCGCCCTGCTACATTTACTCCCGCGAGATCCTTACCGCACAGGCAGAGACTCTCCACAGGACCTTCCCCGGCTTTGATATTCTGTTCTCCGTGAAGGCCAACCCCTTCCCACCGGTAATACGGCACCTTGCGGCGCTGGGCATCGGCGCGGATGCGGCCAGTGCGGGTGAGGTCTGCCTGGCCGCGGAATGCGGGATCGCGCAAGAGGATATCTACTTCTCCGCAGCCGGCAAAAGTGATCGTGCGCTGGCCGCCGCATGGGATAACTGTCATCTGATCGCCGATTCTATCGGCGAGGTACGGCGAATCGCCGCTATGGCCGCTGCCCGCGGCGAGACAAAGGCCATCGGCCTGCGCGTGAACCCCGCTTTCAGTATGGACGGCGGTGCGGGCGGGACATCCAAGTTCGGCATCGACGAGTCCGACCTCCCGGCACTGAAAACTCTGCTGCAAACGCTGCCGGCAGCCGTCTGCGGCCTCCATATTCACCTGCGCTCCCAGAATCTCTCCGCGGACACTCTCGCCCGCTACTACAAAAACTGCTTCGCGCTGGCCCTCCGCGTCCGCGATATTCTGGACTGTGCCATCGAGTATATCAACTTCGGCGGCGGAGTAGGCATCGTTTACGACCCGGCGTGCCAACCGCCGCTGAACATGAGCACCTTGAAGCAATGTGCACAGGCCGTGGCAGAGGAAAACGCCCGTACCCTCCGCGCACGGCTGCTGGTGGAGTCCGGGCGGTTTCTGACAGCACAGGCGGGAACGTACTATCTGCCTGTGGTAGACAAAAAGACGTCCCACGGCACCACCTATGTCATCGTAGAAAACTGTCTCAACGGCTTCCAGAAGCCCTCTCTTGCCGCCATGCTGCGTAACGCCGCCAGAGAAGGCCCCCTTGCGCCTCAGGAACCTCTGTTTACCGGCGAGACCGCCTTCCCCATCACCGCCCTGCCTGCGGAGGATACCGGCATCACCGAGACCGTAGACATCGCAGGAAACCTCTGCTGCGCTGTGGACGTGCTGGCTAAGAACTTCACCGGTCCGGCGCTGGCGGTGGGAGATCTTGTGGCCGTGGGGAACACCGGGGCCTACGCCAGAACGCTGTCGCCGCTGCTGTTTTCCTCCCACGACGTCCCTGCGGAATTCTTGATCTGAAAAACAGGGCAGCCCGTTGGGCTGCCCTGCTTTCTTATTTCTCCCGTCTGATGGGCCGGATATACTTGAAGTACTGCCCCGGCACAAAGTAGAAATACGTCTTGACGCCCTGTTCACTTTTGACCATACCGATCTCTCCCAATCCAAAGATATAGCGATCGAAGGGATGGATGCGGGTGCGGAGCACTACGGGGCGGGGCCGGCGGCGGTAAACACCGGGGGTAACGCCGTAGAGCGCCTTGAAGGCGCGGGTAAAGGCCTCCTGCCCGGAAAAGCCGTAGTCCAGCGCGATGCCCAACAAAGGCCGGTCGGTATCGCGCACCTCCTTCAGGGCAAAGGCCAGGCGCCGCTGGTGCAGGTAGGTACGCAGGGACATACCCGCGATCTCGCGGAATTTATGGGTGGCGTGGTACTCAGAATAGTGCAGACGTGCCGCCAGCGCCCGCAGTGTCAACGCCTGATCGTCCCGGCGCATAATGGCGTCGTCCATCTCATTAACGACGGTCTGAATCAGCTGCTGCCATTCGTACATAGGCTTGCTCCCTTCTCTCGCTGTGAACAGAATACACCCTTTCCGCCCCAAATGTTTGATACGAGTTGCTGTTAAAACAGGGACGGCTCCCGCCGTCCCTGTCCGCTTATTCCACTTCAGCAGCCTCCGCCGGCTCCTCCTGCCCCTGCTTGGGCAGCTGCTCGGGCCACTTGGCCCAGGTCTGGCGGATATAGGGGATCATCTGATCCCGGGGCATATCCAGTGCCGCGGCCAGCTCGCCGTAGAGCTGGTCCTCAGCCCGCTTGAGATAGCGTTCATCCATCTGGCTGACCTTCTTACCATGGCGCAGGGCCCACGCCCGCTTGCGGCAGATACCGTGGATCATGGCGGCCAGCTCGGCGCAGTCACAGCGGAGCACCAGCTGGTGGTAGAAATCCTTGGCAGCACGCATACCGCGCTCGGCGGGCTTCTGCTCCGGCAGGACCGGCAGCGCGGCGATCAGTTTCAGCGCACAGTCACGGCTGATGATGGGACGCATGAGGACAGCGGTGTCCACCGGAGTCATAACGGTGCCGCCGCGGTACAGGGGAGAAAGATGATAGTAGACCTTGTCGCCGCCGTCATAGGCCAGACCGGATGGCCCTATGGACTCCACCCGGCAGACGCCCTCGCCGCCGTATACCACCAGATCACCCGCTGCAAACATCACACACGCTCCTTATCCGCAACATACATACACATATATACACAAAAAGGCACATGGCACACGACCATGCGTTCCCCTTTTGCTCACCATTACCTGACATCAGTATAACATATTCTGACGAAAAATGTAAGCACAAATTTTACCGTGACTGTCGATTTTCCCGGAAAGTTGTGATACAATGCAGGAAAACTTTTGCGAGGTGCAGCCATGAAAAAAACCGTCATCCATCCCTCCGCCTTTGTGGCGGAAAACGCCACCGTCCGGGGCAGCGTGACCCTGGGCGCCAACAGCAGCGTGTTCTTCGGCGCGGTGCTGCGGGGCGACCGGGCGCCGATCACCATCGGTGCGGGCACGAATATCCAGGATAACTGTGTGGTGCACGTGGACTACGACCATCCGGTGACGGTGGGCGAAAACGTAACGGTGGGCCACGGGGCCATTCTCCATGGGTGCACCGTGGGTGACAACACCCTCATCGGCATGGGCGCCATCGTGCTGAACGGCGCGAAAGTCGGCAGCAACTGCCTGATCGGCGCGGGGGCGCTGGTACCGCAGAACGTGGAGATACCGGACGGGTCTTTGGCCTTCGGCTCCCCCGCCAAGATCAAAGGCCAGCTGGACGAGGCCGCCATTGCCGAGCTGCGGCAGGCGGCGCTGGACTACCAGAAGGAGGCCATTGCATACAAGGCCGAGCAGAAACAATAAAAATATGCGCTCCGACCAAGAGCCGGTGCGCATGGCTGAAAAGCGGCCCCCGGCTGTGCCGGGGGCCGCTGACCGTTTAGACGACGGCGAAAAACTTGATGATAAACAGCAGGGAGATAACGTAGGTCAGGACAGACACATCCTTGGCACGGCCGGAGAACACCTTGATCACGGTGTAGGAGATCATGGCAATACCGATTCCGTGGCCGATGGAGCCGGAGATGGGCATGGCCAGCAGCATCAGGAACACGGGAACCACCTGGTCCAGATCGTCGAAATCCACGTTCTTCAGGCCCTGGAGCATCAGGATGCCCACGTAGATCAGGGCGGAGGAGGTAGCGGCAGCGGGAATGACGGCCGCCACGGGCGCGATGAACATACAGGCCAGGAACATGAACGCGGCGGTCAGGCTGGTCAGGCCGGTGCGGCCGCCGGCCTCCACGCCGGAGGCGGACTCCACGAAGGTGGTAACGGTGGAGGTGCCGCAGCAGGCGCCGGCCACGGTGCCCACGGCATCGGACAGCAGGGCCTCCTTCATGTTGGGCATATTGCCGTCCTTGTCGGTCATGCCGGCGCGGGAGGCCGTACCCACCAGGGTGCCGATGGTGTCGAACATATCGATCATGCAGAAGGTGATGATCAGGCTGATCGCCGTGAACCAGCCGATATTAAAGAAGTCGGTGAAGTCAAACTTGAACAGCGTGGTCTCCACCATATCATGGAAGGGCGGCAGGAAGGATGCGCCCTCCAGAGAGGCAAAGGGATTGGTACCCAGGAAGATGAAGCAGCCGGCCCAGTAGATCACGGAAGCTACCAGCATACCCACCAGCACGGCGGCCTTGACGCCCTTCTTGGCCAGCAGGATGATGACAAACAGGCCGATGAACATGGTGATAACAGTCAGGACCATCTGGCTGTACTCGGCACCCATGTGATCCTTGATCACGCTGGGGGTCATGGCGCCGAAGAAGTCACGCATGACATAGAAGGGGGAGGTATAGCCATTGCCCTCGGCATAGATTCCCACGTTGGAGCCCAGGCCGATGTTCATCAGCATAAGGCCGATGGCGGGACCGATACCCAGACGGACACCCAAAGGGATAGCGGTGACGATCTTATCACGAATGTTAAAAATGCTCAGCAGAAGGAAAACGATACCCTCCACCAGAATGATGCACAGCACCGCCTGGAAAGCGCTGGTGTAGTCGGTGTTCAACATGGCGGCCACATTGCCGGCGATGACGGCGAAGAAGCTGTTAAGGCCCATACCGGGCGCCATGACAAAGGGCTTGTTGGCGAGGAAGGCCATGACCACGGTGCCGATGGCACTGGCGATGCAGGTGGCCAGGAACACACCGTTCCACAGGGGTGTGCCCACGGCAAAGTTGGTCAGCAGGTTGGGGTTCAGGGCGATGATGTAGGCCATCGTCATGAATGTGGTGAGACCGGCCAGGATCTCCGTTTTGACGGAGGTGCCGTTCTCTTTCAGATGAAAGATACGCTCCATGTGATTTTCTCCTTTGTAAAATGCTGCGCGTCCTCCGGCGCAAGTATCATCTTAACGCTTTTTAACAGGAAAAACAAGACTTTTTTTCAGGCCTGCTGAATTTTTTTCAGATGCCAGTCAAAAAAAGCGCCCCCGGCGTGGCCGAGGGCAAGGAGGTGGGGGTGCCTCCTTCTGTTCTCAGGAGGCTGTGTCAGCCGGGGTATAACTGACATGATTCTGATGGGATAGCCGCATGGGGTACCGACCGGGGCAGGTCAGCTTTCCGTCCGCATCCGGGGGCGCATGACAGGGGGCGCTTTTCTCAGGGAAGCTTATTGGGCCGCGCGATCGGCCTGAATGAGCCGCTTCAGGGCCTCCACGCCCACCTGAACGGCGGAGGTGGTGTCCTCGCTCATGTCCTGGTCCAAGCCGGCCTTTTCACGCTCCTGGTTCCAGACCACATGGAAGCAGCTGCCGCAGCGGCAGTTCAGGGCATCAGCCACCACAAAGAGGGCGGCGGACTCCATTTCACTGGCCTTGACGTGCAGGCGCTTCCAGGCCTCCCATTTGTTGAGCAGCTCATAGGATACCGGCATACGCTCGGGGCTGTGCTGGCCGTAGAACGCGTCCTTGCACTGGACAACGCCCACCTGTGTGCGCTTGCCCAGCGCCCTGGCCGCCTGGACCAGCGCGGTGGTGACCTCGAAGTTCGCCACCGCGGGGTACTCGATGGGGGCATATTCCCGGCTGGTATGCTCAAAGCGGATCGCGCCGGTGGCGACCACCACGTCGCCGCTGCGGACATCCAGCTCGATTCCGCCGCAGGTCCCTACGCGGATAAACGTGTCAGCGCCGATGTTGTGCAGCTCCTCCATGGCGATGGAGGCGGAGGGCCCGCCGATACCGGTGGAGCAGACGGAGACCTTCTCCCCCAGCAGCGTACCGGTATAGATGGTGTACTCACGGTTCTGAGAAACAAAATGCGCGTCGTCGAACAGCTCCGCGATCTTTTCACAGCGGCCGGGGTCGCCGGGAAGAATAACATAGCGGCCCACGTCGCCTTCGGCGCAGTGGATATGATACTGCTTTTCCAGCTTCTGCATGATATATCGTCCTCCATCTATGTTCAAGTCGTTATGTCCTAAGCAAATAACACGGTTCGTAATCAAACATTTACCCATCGCTGAGGTAGAGAAAATCATATCATGGTTTTTCGGAAAATGCAATACTTCCGCCACAAAAGATACGGCTTCTCCTGTGCAAATGATGCAAAAGGCAAAAAGTGTCGGGGCTATAAAACCGCCCGCGGCAAAACCTACGTTTGGCGGCGGCTGTTCTCCGCGCATGTGCGCGTGTTTTTGCGCGGATCGGCCGACGCACATGGGAAAAGGAGGAAAAAAGATATGACAGATCGACTCGCTGCACTGGCGGCGGCAGTGATGCTGGCGGTGACGCTGGCGGCCTGCGGCGCGGCAGACGACAAGACAAACGGCAACGCGCCGGACACCACACCCAACGGCAGCATCACCACGCAGCCGGACACCAACGGTACGGACACCGGCAGCGCCAAAGATGATCTGAACGGCGGCCGCACCGAAAGCGGCCGGGCGGATGAGGACGGACAGATGGACGGTACCGTGGAGACGCGGCGGTACGACCGGGCACTGGCCGCATCGCTCAGTCAGCTGATCCTGAATCGGATCGGCGAATGACAAAAGCGCGGCGGGCACAGGATGTCCGCCGCGCGGTTTTTAACGGCAGGACTTGCATTTTTCAAAAAATGGGATATTATATAGGTGAAAAACGTCCCCGCCCCCTTTTTTCGTCCTCTGAACGGCGAACGCGGGGCTCGGAACAAAATTTACGCCGCAGCGGGCGGCAGAGAAAAGAAGGTTTTTACTATGACAAAGATCGACATCGTTTCCGGATTCTTGGGCGCAGGCAAAACGACCCTTATCAAGAAGCTGCTGGCCGAGGCCTTCCCCGGCGAGAAGCTGGTACTGATCGAAAACGAGTTCGGCGAGATCAGCATTGACGGTGGGTTCCTGAAGGACTCCGGCGTGCAGATCAGTGAAATGTCCTCCGGGTGCATCTGCTGCTCTCTGGTGGGCGACTTCAACAAGGCGCTGAAGGACGTACATGAGCAGTTCCACCCTGACCGCATCCTCATCGAGCCCAGCGGCGTGGGCAAGCTCAGCGACGTGATCGTGGCGGTGGAGAACACCGTGAAGGACGTACCGGACATGAAGCTGAACAGCTTTGTGACCGTAGCGGACGCCACCAAGGTCAAGATATACATGAAGAACTTCGGCGAGTTCTACAACAACCAGATCGAGTCCGCCGGTACCATCATCCTCTCCCGCACCCAACGGCTGAGCCAGGAGAAGCTGGAGGCCGCCGTGGCGCTGCTGCGGGAGAAGAACCCCAATGCCGCCATTCTCACCACACCCTGGGACCAGCTGGATGGCATGACCATCCTCAGCGCCATCGAAAAGGTCTCTCTGGCGGACGAGCTGCTGGCGCATATGCGCGCTGAGCACGAGGCGGATGAGGCGGAGCACGAGCATGAGCACCACCATGACGAGGATGAGCACGATCATGACCATTGCTGCCATCACCATGACCATGATGATGACGATGACGATGACGATGATGACGACCACGACCATGAGCACTGCTGCCATCATCACCACGATGAGGCCGAGCATGACCACGATCATCACCACCATCACCACGACGGCGAGGAATGCGATGATCCCCACTGCGGCTGCCACCATCACCATCATCACGCCGACGAGGTATTCACCAGCTGGGGCACGGAGACGGTGAAGGCCTACTCCGAAGCGGAGCTGGAGCACATCCTGACGGCGCTGGACAGCGGCGAATACGGCGCGATCCTGCGGGCCAAGGGTATCGTGGCTGCCGCCGACGGCGGCCAGTGGCTGCACTATGACTTTGTGCCCGAGGAGCACCAGGTGCGGCGCGGTCCGGCGGACTACACCGGCCGTATCTGTGTGATCGGCTCCCAGCTGAAAGAGGATAAGCTCTCTCAGCTGTTCGGACTGTAAGGAGTGGCTGACATGGATATTCCTGTTTACCTCATCGCCGGATTTCTGGACGCCGGTAAGACCGAATTCATCAACGGCATCCTGCGGGACGGCTTCGCCGCCGAGGACCGGACGCTGCTGCTGTGCTGCGAGGAGGGCGAGAACGGCTATGATCCCAAGGTACTGGGCAACGTATTCACCTATACCGTGGAGGACGAGGACCAACTGACACCGGACTTTCTGAAGAAGCTGGAAAAGCAGTACCGGCCCAAGCAGGTCATCGTGGAGTACAACGGCATGTGGAGCATGGAGAAGCTGTACCGCGAAGGACTGCCCGCCAACTGGATACTCTATCAGATCATGTGCCTGGTGGACGCCACGACCTTCGAGATGTATCTGAAGAACATGGGGCAGCTGATGATGGAGAAGATCACCAACTGCGATATGCTGATCTTCAACCGCTGCAATGAGCAGTTGCGCGCCCAGCTTCGCAGCCGCAACCTGCGGATGGCCAACCGCCGGGCGGATATCTACCTGGAAAACGAGGACGGCACCAGCGAGGAGTACGTCACGCCGGAGATGTCGCCCTTCGACCTGACCGGCGGCAAGCTGGAGGTGCCGGACGAGGACTACGGCATCTGGTATGTGGACATGATGGACAACCCGGGACGCTACGAGGGCGTGGAGGTGTCCTTCAGGGCGCTGATGTGCCACTCCAAAAAGTTCAAGGGCGTGCACTGCCCGGGGCGCTTCGCCATGGTGTGCTGCGACAAGGATATGCAGTTCCTGGCCTTGGTGTGCCGCGGCGAAGGGCTGGAGCAGTATAAGGACAAGCAGTGGGTGAAGATACACGCCACAGTGAAGAAGGAGGCCTGTGACGCCTATCAGGGCGAAGGCCCTGTGCTGTACGTCACCTCCATCGCCGCCACCACCAAGCCGGACCCGGAGATGGTGTCCTTCTGATCGCGATCCGTATATTTTCACCGCACAATTGCAGCGTGTATAGAAAAAGACCCGCCGATGGCGGGTCTTTTCAACTTGTTTCGGCCTCAGCGGACCAACTGAATGGCGGCGGGGAGGTTCTCGATCTCCACGCGGGGCGCACTGGGGCAGTATTCACCGTCCAGGGACCAGGGGAGGTTCTCCTCGGTGGTCAGGGTAACGCGCCGGACATGGCGCAGTATCACGCCGGGATAGTCGTACTGCATACGGGTCATGGCGGTAATGAGGTTCTGCAGATCCAGTGCCGTCTTTGGCATACGGAGCAGCAGCAGTTCGAATTTTCCGTCGTCCATCCGTACACGGGAGGGATCCAGCTTCACCAGGCCGCCCAGGGAGGTGGAATTGCACACAGCGCCGAAAATGAACTCCCCCTCAAAGCGCTCACCATCGGCATCCACCGCACAGCGGTAGGGCCGCAGGGAGTCCAGATCGCCCAGCCCCTCCAGAATGTAGGCAAAATGGCCCAGGGCGTTCTTGGCCGCCTGGGTGGCGGAGTAGGAGGACCGGGTAAAGGCCCCAAAGGAGGCCACATAGGCGAAATAGCGGTCGTTATGCCGCCCCACGTCCAGGGGGCAGGGCGTGCCGGTGGCGGCCGCCTCTGCCGCGGCGGGCAGCATGGTGTGAAGATGCAGGCTCATGGCAAAGTCGTTGGTGCTGCCGCAGGGCAGATAGCCCAGCAGAGGCCGCTGCTCCAGCTGCATAAGCCCGGAGAGCGTCTCGTTCAGCGTGCCGTCGCCGCCGGCACAGACCACCATGTCGTACTGCCCGCCCCACCGGGCGGTGATATCGCGGGCCTGGCCGCCCGCCTCGGTGATATAGACCCGTACCAGATAGCCGGCACGAGAGAACTGCGCCACGGCGTCGAACAGCGGGGCGCGGGATTTTGTCTTTCCCGCACGGGGATTGACGATAAACAAGAGCTTTTTCATAGGAACACCCTTCCATACCATCGTAATTCTCGCATTTTGCGCGGGGTTGTCCGAGTATGATACCACAGTTGCGGCGGGATTGCAATACACATTCCGCCGCGGGTGTTTGTGTGCGAAAATTGTTGCAAAACGCCGCGTATACGGGTATGATAGAAAAAACAGCAGTTGGAGGTCCTGCCATGAAGCGAACGCAGTATTTCAAATGGGGGCTGACGGCCTTTTTGACCGTATGTGCCGTTCTGGTGTTCTACGACACCTTCTATCAGGCGGGAACGCTGCAGCAGTTCGTGTCCAAGCTGGCATCCATCCTGGCGCCGGTGCTGTACGGCTTTGCCATCGCCTATCTGCTGACGCCCATCATGTCCTGGCTGGAACGAGCCATTGCGGCGCTGTGGAAAAAGCTCTTCAAAAAAGAGCTGAAGCAGCCGTCGGGCGCGCTGCGGCTGGTGAGCATCCTGTTGACCGAGGCCGTGGTCATCTTCCTTCTGTACCTGCTGATGAGCGTGCTGGTGCCCCAGGTGCTGGACAGCGTGACCACCCTCATCAACAACGCAGAGTCCTACTACCGCAAGGTCTATCGCTGGGCCAACGACCTGCTGGAGAGCGACAGTGGGATCGGTGTCTGGCTGGCGGGGCTCATCACCGAGCGCTATACCGACGGTATGGCCTTTTTGACCGACAAGGTGCTGCCCTGGGCCCAGAAGGCCATTGTGCCGCTGACCAACGGTATCTGGAGCGGCATCCGCGGCGCGGTGGGCTTTGCCTTTGACCTGATCGTGGGCATCATCGTGTCCATCTATCTGATGGGCATGAAGGAAAAGAGCCTGGCTCGCTGCTGCAAGGCCGTCTATGCCGCGCTGCCGGAGGAAAATGCCGACGCGGTCATGCGCGGCACCCGGCGGGTGAACGCCATCTTCTCCGGCTTTGTCCGCGGCAAGCTGCTGGACTCCCTCATCATCGGCATCTTGTGCTTTATCTGCTGCTCCATCCTGAAAATGCCCTACACGCCGCTGGTCAGCGTGGTGGTGGGCGTGACCAACGTGATCCCCTTCTTCGGTCCTTTCCTGGGTGCGGTGCCGTCGGCATTCCTGATCCTGCTGGTCAGCCCCAAGCAATGTCTGGTGTTCGTGATCTTCATCGTGATCCTCCAGCAATTTGACGGCAACATCCTGGGGCCCAAAATTCTGGGCGACGCCACGGGCATCTCCAGCTTCTGGGTCATCGTGGCCATCCTGGTGGGCGGCGGCTTCGCCGGCGTGCTGGGTATGTTCATCGGCGTGCCGGTGTTCGCCTGCATACAGGAACTGCTGAAATTCCTGATGGACCGCCGGCTGCGGAAGCGGAATATGCCCACCGAGGCCTACGCCTATGTGGGTCGGGCCAAGGATTCCCCGCCGGAGGATACGCCCGCGCCCGAACCCAAAGATCCCGCGTGATATGGCAGGCAGGCGGGCACGCAGCCCGCCTGCCTTTTCTTTGAAAGGAGCACCCCCATGACAAAAGACCTCTACGATAAGCTGATGGTCTTCGGCAACGACCGGGAGCCGTTTCTCGCCCACAACTTTATGCGGACCACCGACCTGGATGACGGCACCGCCACCGTAACGCTGCCCATGCACACCGAAAGTCTGAACCGCTGGGGCGGCGCCCACGGCGGCATCCTGTTCTCGCTGTGCGATGTGGCCATGGGCATGGCCATTATGACGCTGCGGCAGGAGATGGTAGTCACCGTGAACGCCACCATCGATTACCTGTCCGCCGCGGCCGCCGGCAGCACCCTGACCACCGTGGGCAAGGTGGACCGCCTGGGCGGCAAGCTGGCCTTCTGCTCCGCCGAGATGACCGACGAGACCGGCAAGGTCATCGTCCGCGCCCACTGCGTCATGTGCTTCACCGGCAGGGCGCTGCCCCTGTGAGCCGCCGCGCCCTGTGCCGCTGGTGTATTGCGCTGGCGGTGTTCTTTGCCGCGTATTTCGCCCTGCGCACCAGCCGCGCGGCCATGACTGCCCTGTGGTACGGCGCCGTGCTGCCGGCGGAGCAGTGGCTGGGGCGGCTGTGTGGGAGGTTGACGCTCTCCGTAGGTGAGGTCCTGATCTTGACGGCGGTGTTCTGCGCCATACTGTGGCTGGCCAATGTGCCCCGGCGCATCATCGCCGCGCGGGGCTGCCGTTGGGGCATGGCCCTGCGCCTGACGCTCACCGCCCTCTGCGCCGTGCTGACGGTGTACGCCGGCTTTTGCCTCACCTGGGGCATCGGGTACAATACCGACAGCTTCCAGGAGAAAAGCGGCATCCATGCCCGGCCTTCCACGGCGGAGACGCTGGCGGAGGTAACGGCCTATTTTGCCGGCAATCTGGCCGCCTGCGCCAATGACGTCCCCAGAGATGAAAGCGGTGTCTGCACGCTGGACCGGCAGGCGGTGCTGAACCGGAGCGCCTCCGCGCTGGATGTGCTCTGCGGCGAGTTCCCGTTCCTGCGGGCGGAAACGGGCGGTGCCAAGGGCTTCGCCTGCTCCCGGGCGCTGAGTGCCCTGCGCTTCACCGGGTTCTACTTCCCCTTCACCGGCGAGCCGAACGTCAACATGGACAGTCCGGCGGCCTTTCTGCCGGCCACTGTATGCCATGAGCTGGCGCACCAGCGGGGCATCACGGCGGAGGAGGAGTGCAATTTCATCGGCATACTGGCCGCTGTCCGGTCAGAGGACGCAGGGTACCGCTACTCCGGCTGGCTGACGGGGTTCGGGTATCTGTTCAACGCTCTGTACAGCGCCGACCGGGAGGCGTGGCAGACCATACGGGACGCACTGCCGGACACGGTGGTGGCCGACCTGCGGGCGGACAACGCCTACTGGGCGCAGTTCCGCGGCGTCGTCTCAAAGGTCTCGGACACCGTGTATGACGGCTTTCTCAAGAGCAACGGCGACACGGACGGCAGCAAGAGCTACGGCGTGGTCACGGACCTGCTGGTGGCCTATTTCGGATAAAAAATCTCCCCTTCCGGGGAGATTTTTTATTGGCCCGTTTGGTCAGAGGTTTACCAGCTGCAGTTCTATATCCTCACCGGACGGCGCGTGCCAGATCAGCAGAGCAGCATCATTTCCGTGATAATTCTCAATGACCTCCACATGGTTTGAAGCGTCCGGTTTCGGATGTCCGTCTACGACCGGGAATGTTGTCTCATAGCGCCCATCGCCGGTACGCAGCGTCACGGTGCTGTTTGCGTAAGCCTCTTTCACCTTGTGACTATCTCCGGTCTCGCACTCCTGTGTCAGTGAGCCTCTGCAAACGCCCTTGAGATAGCCCGCATAGTAATACTTGCAGACATAGCGCCTCCCCGCCCCGCCGAACAATCCCGTGCCGGCACCTGATATCTCCTTCACCCTCTCAAAATTGAAATCGCGAAGACCGTCCCCATCGCCGTCGCAGAACAAGCCGCCGTACTCATACGGCAGTTGTGAGTACACATCCCAGTCCACATTCCAGGATTGGAATCTATTGGAGGTGGCAACGCCGAAAAGCAGATCGTCCCACATGGACCTCCCCTCCCGGAAAGGCCCCAGCGTTTTCCCGTCATAATCGATGCCCCGGTAGTAGGTATAAAGCTCGTCCTTGCGCACCATATCGCTGTAGGAAGCGTCGTAGGGCAGCAGCACGTCGTAGTAATACGGTTCTATGACCTCCTCGCAGAGCTGCCGCATCATGGGATCCAGCGCCAGCGCCTCCAGACCGGGGATGTCCTCCTCCAGCAGCGCCTCGCTGACCGCGTCCAGATAGGCGCACTGCTCCGCCGTCAGCGCGGCGCGTGGCGTGTTGTCCGTCACGGCGGCGCCCCAGCACGACAGGCCGATGGCCACCGCCGCGGCCCCGGCCACCAGCATGGCCGGAAGACTGCGGCGCTTCTTCTGCGGCGGCGCGGTGTCGTCGCGGGATATCTCGTTCCCCGGCGCGGCCCACTCCCGCGGCGGCGCGGAGAACTCCGGCCTCGGCGGAGAAAATTCCGCGGGTGCCGGTGAAAATTCCTTGTCGTTCATGGCTTACTCCCGATCCAGCTCCACCCTGTGGACGGGGCAGGAGAGTCCCTCCTCCTCAAAGGCCATGAACAGCGTGCGGTTCAGCAGGCGCTGCGCCTTGTAAATGTTCTCCTCGTGCGTCTCCCCCGCCACCCGCAGCACAACGGCGCGATTTTCATAGTCCAGCGACTGTACACCCAGATAGGCCGGGGCCTTGCTGAACAGGTCGGGGTGCTCCCGATGCAGCTTCGGCAGTACCTCGCCCAGCACCTTCTCCGCCCGCGTCAGACTCTCCTTGTCATAGGGGACCGCCATGTCGCACACGGCGAAGGACAGGTCGTTGGATCGGTTGATCAGACTGCGGATATCGGAGTTGTTGATGATCTTCACGTTTCCGCCGGAGTCCATGATCTGTGTGGTACGGATGCCGATTTGTGTGACCGTGCCGCGGAAGTCGCCCACCACGATGATGTCGCCCACCTCGTACTGGTGTTCAAACAGCATGAATGTACCGGTGATCACGTCGGCGATCAAGCTCTCCGCACCGAAGCCGATGATCAGCGCCAGCACGCCGGCGCCGGCCAGCAGCGCCCGCACATCCACGCCCACGATAGACAGCGCCCACAGCAGCCCCACGATGATCAGCAGATATCGGATAGCGCTGTCCGCCAGCGTGAACACGGTCTTGCCGTGGTTGCTGCTGGGCGACACTCTCTGAAATACGGCTCTGGCCGCCGCCGAAAACAGCACCAACCCGGAAAACAGTATGATCAGCTGTGTGCCGATGTTCCAGATCTGCGTAACCAGGCCCGCGGGCACGGGCACCACCGCCCGCGCTGCCAGGGCCGCCGCCAGCAGCACAGCGGCCAACCACGGCAGCACCTTTCCCGGTTTCTTTTTCATCTCGTTTTTCTCGTTTTCCATGATGTATTTCTCCCGTTTTTTATCCATATGATAAGCAGAAATTTAACAAAATTTCTACATACACAGAATACACCGCCTTGTCGAATGTGTCAATATATCGCGTGAAATATCCGAATATTTTGTCCTTTTTGCGCGAAAAGCACCCGCCCTGCGTTATGCAGGGCGGGCGCTTTTCTATCACGATTTACAGGCCCAGGCCGGGGATGTTCAGCCCGCCGGTGAGTGAGCTCATGGAGCTGTTCATGGCATCATCTGCCTGCCGAAGTGCCTCATTTACCGCAGAAATGACCAGATCCTGCAACATTTCGGCATCCTCCGGGTCGATGACGTCGGGCTTGATGGTCAGCTTGGTCAGCTCCTTTTTGCCGGTGACCACTGCCGTTACCGCGCCGCCGCCCACAGAGGCGGTGAACTCCGTTTTTTCAACTTCTTCCTGCGCTTTTGCCATATCCTGCTGCATTTTCAGCAGTTTTTGCTGCATCTGCGCCTGCTGCTGCATCATCCCGGCACCGCCGGTAAAGCCCCTGCGGGCGCTGTATCCCTTTGCCATATTCGTTTCTCCTTTATATCGATCTGTTCATTTTGCCAGTGTAAACTATCGGACATCTTATGTGCAGCATCGGTTTACCCATGTGTAATACCGATGCGCTCTTTGTGTAACATTGGTGTGTTCCATGTGAGACACCGGTGCGCTCAGCATGACCTGTCGGCTTATTTGATGCGAAAATTGTCCAGCTGTTTGGCGTTTTCCACCAACTCGTCCAGCTTGTCCCTGTGGGGAGCCGGCACCTCCCAGGGCGGCAGGTCCGGCGGGGCGGGCGGCGCCTCCTCCGGCAGGGGCGGGCGCTCATAGTCGTCCGCCGGTGGGGTGGGTTCTGGCCGGGGCGCGGGGCGGACCGGGGCGCGCCGCACGGGCGCGGCGGGGCCGCCGCCTACGGTGAACTGCACCCGGACGGGACGGCCCACATGGCGGCTGGTGACACCGCAGAGCACGTCCTCGATGGCCTTGCGGCTGAGCTGCTGCTTCACCAGATCGTTGGCACAGGAAACGGTGAGCACATCCCCCTCCAGCGTACCTGTCGCCTGGTTCAGCCATACCCGGTCGGGGATGGTCAGGGGCCCCTTGTAGTGCTCGATAAGCGCGGCCCAGACCTGGCTGTCACCGCCGGCGGCGGGCGCCGCCGAGGTACGCTCTGGCGCAGGGGCCGGAGGTGCAGGGGTCGTGGGGACCGGTGCGGGTTCCGGTGCGGGAGATGTCTCCTGCGGGATCGGGGGCGCTTCGCGGCGGGGCGGCGGAGTCGGCGCAGCCGCCGGACGGGCGGCGGGTCTTTCCGCCGGGACGACGCCCTTCTTCAAGGCGTCCTCCAGGGCGGAGACGCGGTCCGCCAGAGCCTCCGTGTCGTTGGAAAGGCTCTCGTCGCACAGACGCAGCAGGCACAGCTCGGCATCCGTTCGCTGGCGGATGCTCCGGGGCAGGGCCGCGGCGGTGCGCTGGATGGTATCGGTCATATAGAGCAGGCGGCGCATGGGGACCTCCGCCGTCAGTTCAGAGAGGGTCTTGCGGTCATACAGGCCGCCCAGCAGGGCGGCGCCGCCCTCCGGCGCGGCGGCCAGAACGGTCATATCCCGGCACAGGTCGCTGAGCTCGCCCAGCAGCGCACCCACATCCTTGCCGCCCCGGTACAGCTGGTCCAGCAGTGCCAAAGCGTCGCCCCCCTGACGCGCCAGGAGCAGGCGCATGAGCTGCACCGTCTGGGTACTGCCGGCCAGTCCCAGCGTGTCCAGCACGCTGCGGCCATCCACGACCGCGCCGGCGGCACGGCACTGGTCCAGCAGGCTGAGCGCGTCGCGCAGGGCGCCGTTAGCCATGCGGGCCAGCAGGTCCGCCCCGTCCGGGGTCAGGTCGATGGCTTCGGCCTTCGCCACCTTCAGCAGCTGCTGCTCCATATCGTGGGGCAGGATGCGCTTGAAGTTGAACCGCTGGCAGCGGGAGAGTATGGTGGCCGGGACCTTCTGGATCTCGGTGGTGGCCAGAATAAACAGCAGGTGGGCGGGCGGCTCCTCCATGATCTTCAGCAGGGCGTTGAAGGCGTCGCGGGAGAGCATATGCACCTCGTCGATGATGTAGACGCGCTTTTGCAGCACCGCCGGCGGGTAGACGGCCTCCTCCCGCAGACTGCGGGCATCGTTGACGCTGCCGTTGGAGGCGGCGTCCAGCTCCGTCACATCCAGCAGTGAGCCGTCGTCAATGCCGCGGCAGGCGGCGCACTGGTTGCAGGGCGCGCCGTCAATGGGGTGCTGACAGTTGACGGCCTTGGCCAGAATACGGGCGCAGGTGGTCTTGCCGGTGCCGCGGGTGCCGGTGAACAGGTAGGCGTGGCCCACCTGACCGTCGGCCACCTGGCGCTGGAGCGTATCGGTGATGTGCTGCTGGCCCACCACCTCGGAAAAGGTCTTGGGCCGGTATTTGCGGTACAGCGCCTGGTACATGGGCACACCTCCCTGCCGACAAACAAAATAAACGAGTCCTCCGCCGTGAGCCACAGGGCCGGCACCCTCGCGGCACATGGATGATCCCTCTTAATGCTGCTCGGTTCCCCGCCTGACATGATTCGTGGGTATCCATTGCGCGAGACCGGCCCCGCAGCTCACGGCGGAGGACAAGTTCGTGAGATATATTCTACTACAATTCTTCCGCGATGGCAACTGTTTTTTGCGTTTGCTTTCATCATGCCCTCATAGCCATTGGATATAAACGAGGCCGAAGGGCAGGCGGCGCGGCGCAGACGCAGTTCAGCCGCGCCGGAAACGACAGACACGAAAAAAGACGGCGCTGAAGCGCCGCCTTTTTTTCGGTAAAAGGAGAGAGAAATACAATGGGTGGGTATCCTTTCGGATGAGCGTATCATACACGCATCCGGGGCGGAAGTCAACAGGCTTGATAAAGAATTAACAAATCATTCACAAAGCGCGCCCGCCGTTCACAGATTGTTTACAGAGCCGCCCCTCTTCCCTATTGACAACAAAAAATATTGGTGCTACCATTTAGCACGCTAATAGTTTGTATGCTAAAAATTTAAAAGCAAAGAAGGAGGACCGCCATGAAATTCTGCTTTGACGAGCACCCGGCGCACTTCGGCGCACTGTTCGGCTACTGCGATCACCAGGTGCATAAGCTGATGGGGCGGATGCTGAAGCGCTACGACGTATCGCCCATGCAGTGCCGGACGCTGATGTTCCTGCACGACGCGGAGGACAGCGTGAACCAGAAAACACTGGAGCGCCATCTGATGATCAAGCCCAGCACGGTGAATGGCATCGTGGACCGGCTGGAGGAGAAGGGGCTGGTATACCGCACCGTCAGCGCCACGGACGGACGGTGCCGCATTCTGGCACTGACAGAGGAGGGCCAGCGGTTCCATGACGATTTCCAGACCGTGCTGCACCAGGTGAACGAACGGCTGGAGCGCGGCTTCACGCAGGAGGAAAAGGCGCAGTTCACCGCATTTCTGCTGCGGGCGGGACGGAACCTGACCGACGAGGAGGAGGAAGCATGATAAAAAAATTGGCGCCCTATACCAAGGGCTACCGCCTGCTGATGCTGTTTGCCATCGCCTGCTCCGCCGGAGAGGCGGTGCTGGAGCTGACGCTGCCCCAGGTGATGAGCGACATCGTGGATATCGGCATCGCCAACGGAGACAGAGGCTATATCCTGATGGCGGGGCTGAAAATGGTCATTATGGCGCTGCTGGCGCTGGGCTGCGGCGTGGGCGCGGCGGCACTGGCCGCCAAGGCGTCCATGGGCTTCGGCGCGGCGCTGCGGAAGGCGGAGTACGAGCAGGTACAGCGTTTCTCCTTCGCCAACATCGAGCGTTTCTCCACCGCCAGTCTGGTGACGCGGCTGACCAACGACGTGGCCTCGGTACAGATGACCACATTCATGGGAATGCGTATGCTGGTGCGGGCCCCCACCATGCTGGTGACGGCACTGGTGATGGCCCTGATCATCAGCACAAGGCTGAGCCAGGTGTTCCTGGTGGTCATTCCCCTGCTGGTCATCGCGGTGGTCATCGTCATCAAGCGGGTAGGGCCGTTCTTCACCTCTTTGCAGGGGGCCACGGACCAGCTGAACCTGGTGGTGCAGGAGGACCTGAACGCCATCCGCGTGGTGAAATCCTTTGTGCGTGAGGCGCAGGAAAAGGAGAAGTTCACCCAGCGCAGTGAGAAGCTGCGAAGCATGGCCGAGCGCGCCTTCGGCTTTGTGGTGCTGTTCATGCCGGTGATGATGGTTCTCATGGGCGGCACCATCACGGCGGTGATGTGGATCGGCGGCCACTACGTGTGGGAGGGCACGCTGCTCTCCGGCGATCTGATCGCGTTCTTTACCTATTTGAGTGAGATACTGATGTCGCTGATGATGGTATCCGTGGTACTGATGATGCTGACCCGGGCCATCGCCTGCGGCAAGCGCATCGCCGAGGTGCTGGAGGAGAAGCCCCGCATCACCGACGAGCAGGCCGACCCGGCGCTGAAGGTGGAGGACGGCTCCATCCGCTTCGACCATGTGTATTTCAAGTACCACGACACGGCGGAGGCCTGGAATCTGGAGGACGTGAGCTTTACCGTACCCAGCGGGGCCACGGTGGGCATTTTAGGCGGCACCGGCAGCGCCAAGACCACGCTGGTGAGCATGATCCCCCGGCTGTACGACGTGAACGGCGGCGCGGTGTATGTGGGCGGCCACAATGTGAAGGACTACACCATGGAGGCGCTGCGGGATGGCTGCGCCATGGTATTGCAGAAGAACACGCTGTTCTCCGGCACCATCCGGGAGAACCTGCGCTGGGGCGACGAGAACGCCAGCGATCAGGAGATCGAGGCGGCCTGCCGTCTGGCCTGCGCCGACGAGTTTATTGAGAAAATGCCGGACGGATACGACACCTATATCGAACAGGGCGGCACCAACGTCTCCGGCGGGCAGAAGCAGCGGCTGTGCATCGCCCGGGCGGTGCTGCGGAAGCCGAAGATACTGATCCTGGACGACTCCACCAGCGCGGTGGACACCGCCACGGACGCGAAGATCCGAGGCGCGCTGAAAACGGCGCTGCCCGGCACCACAAAGCTCATCATCGCCCAGCGGATCACATCCGTTATGGATGCCGACCTGATACTGGTGATGGACGATGGGCACATCTCCGCCATAGGCACCCATGAGGAGCTGATGGCGCAGAGCGACATTTATCGGGAGGTCTATCGCTCCCAGCAGGAAGGGGTGAGCATCGATGGCTGAACAAAAACGCGGCGGACCGCGCGGCCACGGGCCCCAGGGACACGGCTTCCAGCGGCCCAAGGACTTCCGGGGCACGGTGAGCAAGCTGCTGCGCTATATCGGGCGCTACAAGGCGGCGTTGGTGGTGGTGTTCATCTGCCTGGTGATCAGCTCCGTGGGCTCGGTGATGAGCAGCTATCTGCTCAAGCCTATTATCAACGACTATATTCTGGTAGGCGACTTCGCCGGCCTGCTGAAAATGCTGGCGCTGCTGCTGGGACTGTTCCTGCTGTCGGGCCTGTGCTCCTATGCCTACGCCCGCATCATGGTGCATATCTCCCAGCGGACGGTGGCCCAGATGCGGCAGGATCTGTTCGACAAATTGCAGGACCTGCCCCTGCGGTACTTCGACACCCACCAGTCCGGCGACCTGATGAGCCGCTTTACCAACGACATGGACACCGTGTCGGAGATGATCAACTCCAGCTTCGCCAGTGTGGTGTCCTGCGCCTTGACGTTTATCGGCATTGTTGTTATGATGCTGTATATGAACTGGGTGCTGACGCTGATCACCTTTGCTTTTCTGGTGCTGATGCTGCTGGTGGTCAAGGGCGTTGGCGGCAGAAGCCGCGTGAGCTTTCAGGCACAGCAGCAGGCGCTGGGCGCTATGAACGGCTATATCGAGGAGATGGTGGAGGGCCAGAAGGTCATCAAGGTGTTCAACCACGAGAGCAAGGCCATCGCACAGTTCTCCGGGCTGAACGACAGCTATCGGGACGCCGCCACGGCGGCCCAGACCTACTCCGGCGCCATGATGCCGGCCATGGCCAACCTGTCACGCATCGACTACGCCGTCACCTGCTGCGTGGGCGGGCTGCTGGCCATCGGCGGGATGTTCGACGTGGGCTCCCTGGGCGCGTATCTGCTGTATGTGAAGCAGGTGAGCCAGCCCATCTCGCAGATCAGCCAGCAGGTGAACGTGCTGCTGGCGGCCGTGGCCGGCGCAGAGCGCATCTTCGCCGTCATGGAGGCCGAGCCGGAGGTGGATGAGGGCAAGACCGTCATCGTCCGGGTGGAAAAGCACGGCGATACGCTGACCGAGACAGACCGCCGCACCGGCTGCTGGGCGTGGAAAAAGCCCGATGGCACGCTGGTGGAACTGAAGGGCGACGTGCGCTTCGACCATGTGACCTTCTCCTATGACGGGGAGAAAACGGTGCTGAACGACGTGTCCCTGTTTGCCAAGCCGGGGCAGAAGATCGCCTTTGTGGGCTCCACCGGCGCGGGCAAAACCACCATCACCAACCTCATCAACCGGTTCTACGATGTGCAGGAGGGCACCATCACCTATGACGGCATCGACGTGAGGGACATCCAGAAGGACTCCCTGCGCCGCTCGCTGGGCATGGTATTGCAGGACACCCATCTGTTCACCGGCACCATCGCGGACAACATCCGCTACGGACGGCTGGACGCCACGGACGAGGAGGTACGGGCCGCGGCGAAGCTGGCCAACGCCGACAGCTTTATCCGCCACCTGCCCCAGGGGTATGACACGGTCATCACCGGGGACGGCGGCAGCCTGAGCCAGGGCGAGCGCCAGCTGCTGGCCATCGCCCGGGCGGCGGTGTCCGACCCGCCGGTACTGATCCTGGACGAGGCCACCAGCTCCATCGACACGCGGACGGAAAACCTGATCGAACAGGGCATGGACTCGCTGATGGAGGGACGGACGGTGTTCGTTATCGCACACCGGCTGTCCACCGTGCGGAACAGCCAGGCCATTCTGGTGCTGGAGCACGGACGCATCATTGAGCGCGGCGACCATCAGGAGCTGCTGGCGCAGAAGGGCAAGTATTATCAGCTCTACACCGGTAAGGCGGAGCTGAGCTGAGGTATAAACGAGGAAGAAACCGGAAAAGATCAAAGGAGGATGCACCATGACGGAAAAACAGCTTTGTGATATGGCGGTGGCCATGCTGGAGCGTTCCTATGTACCCTATTCCCACTTCCCGGTGGGCGCGGCGCTGCTGTGCAAGGACGGGACAGTATTCACCGGCTGCAACGTGGAGAACGCCGCCTACGGCGCCACGATATGCGCCGAACGGACGGCCATGGTCAAGGCGGTCAGTGAGGGACACAGGGACTTCGACACCATCGTGATCGCCGGGCGCAGCGAGGATTACTGCGTGCCCTGCGGCACCTGCCGGCAGGTGATGATGGAGTTCGCACCCGACCTGACGGTGATCTGCCTGAACGGAAAGGGCGAAAGCAAGCGCTTCGCGCTGAAGGAGCTGCTGCCCTACGGCTTTGACCAGAGCTGGCTGTAAAAGCGGCAGAATTTTCATGGAACCAAATCGCACCGCGCTCCGTCTCAATGGACAGAAACCTATTTCAGGAGGAAACTACACGATGAAAAAAATCATTTCCCTTGTGCTCGCCGCCGTGCTGACCCTGAGTCTCGCCGCCTGCGGCACGAAGAACGACAGCAAGGGCGATCAGCCCACCACCCCTGCCAGCGCCCTTGACCTGCTGGAGAAGGTGTGGAGCACCTACACCGACGACGAGAAGTTCCCCGCCTCCGGCGGCGACTACTCCGAGGCGAACAGCAAGGAGGACGCCCCCGGCGTCTATGACCTGACCGACCGCGCCGCTGTGGACAGCGCCCTCGGCCTGCCGGAGACGGCCAAGGTGGATCAGGCCGCGTCGCTGGTCCATATGATGAACCAGAACACCTTTACCGCCGCGGCGTACCACTGCACCGATGATGCCGATGCGCTGGCCACCGCCCTGCGGGACAACATCCAGCAGCGGCAGTGGATGTGCGGCTTCCCCGATAAGGTTGCCGTGGCCGTGGTGGGCGAGTATGTGGTGTCCGTGTTCGGTGCCGAGGATCTTGTGAACACCTTTATGTCCCACCTGAACGGCATCTTCGGCGTGCAGCCCGTCTACGACGAGGCCATCCTGTGAAGCGCTGGATAGAGCGAGGCGTATTTCTGCTGGCGGCAGCGGCTATGGTCATAGCTGCTGCCGCCATTCCCACCCGGCGGGTGCAGGAGGATACGCTGCCGGAGGTATATGTGTACCGTGGCTATGCCGCCGCCACCGACGCACCGTGGAGCGAGAAATCACTGGACTTCGCCGTAAAACGGTTTTCTCACCTGTTGGAGGCATATTTCCCCGGGTCGGAACACGTATATATGAGCGTGATCCCAGATAAGGCCGCTTTTATGGAGACGCCGGAGGGCTACACGCCCGCCGGGGCCCAGGAGACGGCGGACTATCTGGCGCAGCGGCTGCCGGTGGAGATCATCGACATCGCGCCGCTGCTGGCGCTGGAGGACTATTACCGTACCGATCCCCACTGGCAGCAGGAGCGTCTTTCCGCCGTGGCGCAGACCATACTGGAGGCCATGGGCGCGCCTGTGCCGGACACGACAGAGGAGACGCTATGCGCGCTGGCGGGCGAATTTCACGGCAGCTACTGGGGCAAGACGGCGGAGCCGCTGACGGCGGACGTCCTGTCCTATATCACCTCTCCCCTGCTGGATGGCTGCACGGTGTACGACTATGAGACGGACAGCACCGGCGGCGTGTATGATCTGACGGCAGCGGAGAAGGCGCCCTACGACCTGTTTCTGGGTGGGCCGAAGGCGCTGCTGCGGATCGAAAACCCGGCGGCTAACAATGACCGGACGCTGATCGTGTTCCGGGATTCCTTCGGCAGCAGCCTTGTGCCGCTGCTGGCGGGCGGCTACCGCACCGTCTATGTGGTCGATATCCGGTATATGGCCACAGACGCGCTGGCACGGGTGACGGAATTCCCGGAGGGGGCGGATGTACTGCTGCTGTACAGCGTTGCCGTGCTGCAAAACAGCATTACGCTTAAGTAAACAAAAGGCCGGGCGCTTTCAGCGCCCGGCCTTTTTATGGCAGAAAGAACGCCGGAGCAATACTCCGGCGTTCTGCATTTACTTAGAAGAAGAACTCCTTGATCTGGCCGTACAGGATGAGGATCATGCACAGCGGGGTGATGAACTTGACGCAGACCTTGAAGAAGCCGTAGCTGCCCATGGCATGACCGGACTGCTCCGCCTCTTCCTTGACGAACTCGGGGCCGATCTCCCAGCCGATCATCAGGCACATCAGCAGGGCGCCCAGCGGCATCATAACGCCCTCGGACAGTGCATCCCAGAAGTCCAGCCAGTCAGCCGCCCAGTTCTTGGGTTCCGCTATATTCAGTATATTGGCCGGTGCGATACCGCTGGAACCCAGGCAGTCGGCACAGACCAGGATGCAGCCCAGGCACACACAGGCGGCGGCGATGAGGGTGTAGGGCTTACGCTTGTCGCCCTTGCCCTCGATACGGGCCTTATCCACGAAGTGGGCCACGATGACCTCCAGCAGGGAGATGGAGGAGGAGATGGCGGCAAACACCACCAGCAGATAGAACAGGATGCCGAA
>ENA-UOJJ01000414-UOJJ01000414.1-human-gut-metagenome-genome-assembly--contig:-CS66-NODE-414-length-72794-cov-21.660320_pt1 | contig 72794 bp, 78 predicted proteins | sample MGYA00242343_ERZ723890 | MGnify/ENA metagenome assembly ERZ723890
CATACGCTTTACAGCACGTATTCGTAGTGGGGGGCGGTTTATAAACGCAGCCAAATGCCGAGAATAACGGCGCCCGAAACCGAAATCCTGTAAAATGAACCGGATATTGTTGCTTTGCCGCTGCAGAAGAAATGCAGGCCGTATAGATTGTAATTCCTTCGAATGTGCGGGAGATTTGTATGTCGCAGGACGGATCTATGATCGAGATAGGCTCTTCGTTTGTGCGGGGTTTTCGGAAATTCAATGTAGAGCGATCCGCTATTTTAAGTAATCCGGCTCTTCGGGACGGAAGTGATTCGTGATATGGTTCGGGAGCGGAATGTCACTTGGGAAATACAGGAGCGATAATCGGCAAAACGGGATGGGACGGAGTTCAGATCCGAATGCGATTTTTGGAGGGTTGAAATAGTCCCAAACGATAAACAACGAAGTTTTTGCGTATGCGGCGAAGGGATCAGGGGTTTCCTCTGTCGTAGTATCGCACTGTCCTATCAATATCTATAGAGTATTGTATTGCCGGCGGAATTCGTCTGTACTACACTTTTGCTTCCTGCGGATGGATTTCCCTGACTATTCGGCCTCCTTGGAGGCGGCGCTTGGGTTAAGGACTGCGATACCGATCGTGTTGCCGGTAGGGATCGTGCTCCGGGGGAGGGGTGAGTCAAGAACTGGATGCCGGTCTGGAAACGTGTACCCGGTGGAACGGATTACTTCCGTTCGTTTCCGATGTTATGCTTTAAGGCCCGGAGCTGTGCTTGCATGCGGTGAGGACCTTGGTTCGCGGATGAAATCGCGGGTACGGGATCCCGAATGTTCTGTCGCTGCGGTTGGATCCCATATTTCAGCCGAAGATAATGGTTGGAGTTATATGAGGTCCGGATCGTTTTCGCAGACAGGGACGGATTCGTCGTAGAATTGTTGGTGTCTTCCTGCTGTGGGAATAACGGGCGGTTTCCTGGGCGCTTGATTGGTCGGTGTCGTGGTGAGGAAGTGGAGTGCCGGGAGCATGGTTTCGCAAGATAATAACCATGTTAGCTCGATCCGGTGAAGCCGGCTTCATTTGAATTCGGGGTTCTCTAAATCCGGCTTGTCAGTAGGCGCAGGGTCGCCGTATGCGGAGTGATTTCGGTCCATTGCGTCGATGCGGGCAACAACCAGGTTTCGCCCTGCCGGACATCGATTCGATTGCCTTCGTTGTCGGTCAATGAACCACTCCCCTGAAGCAGAACTATTGCCACGAAAGAGTCCGTTGCCGACCAGTCGCAGCGTGTTCGTGCGGTCAGGGTATATAGCGACGTAGTAAAGTAAGGCGTGGTGACAAGCCGGACTTCCTGATTGTTCTCCGGAGCGTACGTTATGCGGCTGTTTTCGGAAGATTCGAAATCGATCGCTTCGCGTGCCAATTCGGTATGCAACTCCCGGGAATTGCCCGCTGCATCCCGCCGGTCGAAATCGTAGATCCGGTAGGTGATGTCCGAACTTTGCTGGATCTCGACGATGAAGGACCCCTTTCCGATGCTGTGCACCCGTCCTGCCGGCAGATAAAAGACGTCGCCCGATGCGATTGCCTGGCGATTCAAAACGTCGGTCAATGTATTGTCGGCAACGCGACGTTCGTACTCCGCCGGTGCGATCGGACGGGAGAATCCGGTCAGTAACGAAGCGCCCGGTTCCGCTTCCAGCACGTACCACATCTCGCATTTCCCGCTTTTCCCGTGGCGCTTTCGTGCCAGTTCGTCGTCCGGGTGTACCTGGATCGAAAGATCTTCCCGGGCATCTATGAATTTTACCAACAAGGGAAATTCCTGCCCGAAACGGGCATAGTTGGCTTTGCCCAGAAGCTCTGCGCCGAAGCGTCCGATCAGCTCGGGCAGGGTGCTTCCGGTCCACGGCCCTTCCGCCACCACCGATTCCGAGCCGGGCATGCCGGAAAGTTCCCAGCTTTCGCCTACACGGGAGAGCTCGGATGCGAGTTCCTTGTAGGGGATGATGCGTTCGCCGCCCCAGAGGGTCTGCTTCAGAATCGGATGAAATTTGAGGGGACGCAATGCTTCAGGTCTTAATTTGTTCCTACAAATATACTATTTTTCGGCAAGCAAAAGCTTTCTGCGACGAGAAAATGAAACGGGAAGCCGGTGTATTTGCAACTGGGTTGCAAGGAAAATGCACTATATTTGACACCAAAGAAGAATAAAAGCATTATGAAAAGTCAAACGAATGGTCGCGGCTGCGCCGCTTGCGATGCAGGTCCTGACCACGACCGTCATTCGCAAAGCTATTGGATGCCCGTTGCGTCGGCCGTGTTATTTGCGGCGGGACTCGTCATGCAATATACCGGTGTCGAATTTTTCGCATCTTCCGCAGTACGGTTCTGCTGGTACCTCGCAGCTTATTTTCCGGTAGGGCTTCCTGTGCTCCGGGAGGCATGGAACGGTATGCGGCAGCGGGATTTCTTTACGGAATATACGCTGATGAGCCTCGCTGCCATCGGTGCTTTCTATATCGGAGAGTATCCCGAGGGGGTTGCCGTGATGTTGTTTTATTCGATCGGAGAGGCGTTGCAGGAGCGTGCCGTGGAGCGGGCGCGGCGGAATATTCGTGCGCTCGTCGATATCCGGCCCGAACAGGCGAACGTCTTGGAGGACGGGAAACCGGTGGCTATGCCCGCTGCGCAGGTCGTGCCGGGCCGGACGATCGAGGTGCTTCCGGGGGGACGTGTCCCTCTGGACGGCGTTTTGCTGTCCGAGGCGGCCCCGTTCAATACGGCGGCGCTGACCGGAGAGAGTACGCCGCGGACGATCTGTAAGGGAGATGAGGTGTTGGCGGGTATGATCTCTTCGCAGCATCCGGTTCGTATCGAAGTGACGCGCCCGTATGGGGAGAGCGCCCTTTCGCGGATTCTCTCCATGGTCGAAGAAGCTGCGGCGCGCAAGGCTCCCGCCGAATTGTTCATCCGCCGTTTCGCCCGGATTTATACTCCCGTAGTGACAGGATTGGCCGTGCTGATCGTCGCTTTGCCCGGATTGTGGTCGCTCCTGCACGGAGGCTTCGCCTATTCGTTCGACGAATGGTTGTCCCGGGCCCTGGTATTTCTGGTGGCCTCTTGTCCTTGTGCGCTGGTTATCAGTATTCCGCTGGGCTATTTCAGCGGTATCGGCGTTGCTTCGAAGGCTGGCGTGCTCTTTAAGGGCGGCAGTTATCTGGATGCCATTGCGCGGGTCAATACCGTGGTTTTCGACAAGACCGGCACGCTGACCGAGGGTTTGTTCGAAGTCCGGGAGGTGCATGTTGCTCCGGGCGTGAATTCCGGGGAGCTGCTCGGATGGGTCGCTTCGGCCGAACGGACCAGTATACACCCGGTGGCCCGGGCAGTCGTGCAGTATGCCGAGAGGGAGGGTGTTGCTCTTCTCGCTTCGGAGGGCGCAGTTGAAATCGCCGGACACGGCATTCGGGCCGAATTCGACGGGAAACAGTTGCTGGTGGGCAATACGCGTCTGATGGCTCGCTTCGGCGTGGAATATCCGTCGGAGGTCGATGCGATTCCCGAGACGATCGTCGTATGTGCGCTCGACGGCCGGTATGCGGGCTATCTCGTGATTGCGGACAAGCCCAAGGAGGATGCCGCGCGTGCCGTGGCGGAATTGAAGTCGCTCGGAATCGAGGATATTCGGATTTTGTCGGGCGACCGGGAGGCGCTGGTGGCGAATTTGGGCCGCAGGCTGGGCGTTTCCGAGGCCCGGGGGGATCTCCTGCCCGAAGGTAAGATGGAGATACTCGAGGCGCTGCGCGGAGAGCCCGGCAAAGTCACGGCTTTCGTCGGCGACGGATTCAACGACGCTCCGGCTCTCGCAACGAGCGATGTCGGGGTGGCGATGGGGGCTTTGGGTAGCGATGCAGCCATCGAAACGGCCGACGTGGTGATCCAGTCCGACCAACCTTCGCGTCTGCCTGCGGCGATCCGTATCGGACGTCTTACGCACCGCATCGTGCGGCAGAATATCCTGCTGGCGATCGGGGTGAAGGTTGTCGTGCTGACGTTGGGCGCACTCGGCATCGCAACCATGTGGGAAGCGGTCTTCGCCGATGTAGGCGTCACTCTGCTTGCGGTTCTGAATGCCGTGAGGGCTTCCAATCGTCGTTTTTAATGCGTATCTTGCACCTATGAACGAAAACGAATACATTTCCCGCCTCAAGGCCCGCGATATCCGTCCTACGGCGCTGCGGCTGTTGATTCTGCGTACGATGGCCGGATTCGACCGGGCTTTCAGCCTCGCGGATCTCGAAGAGGAGCTCGATACGGTGGATAAATCGACTCTTTTCCGTACGCTCACTCTTTTTCTGGCGCATCACTTGGTGCACGGCATCGACGACGGCACCGGTTCGCTCAAATATGCGCTTTGCAGCAGCGATTGCGATTGTGAAATCGACGACCTGCATACCCATTTCTATTGCACGCATTGCCGGCGTACCTTTTGCCTGCGAGGGGTGGCTGTTCCGCAGGTGGGTCTGCCGGACGGATTTTCGGCCGAAACGATCAATTTCGTTATCAAGGGGATCTGCGCCGACTGTTCGGGGCGGAACTGACAGGATGGATCGAGGCGGCTTGTCTGAACGACGAAGCCCCGTCCGCCCCGGTCGGAAACGGTCAATTAAAGGTCCGGGAATTTCCGGAGGCTCCTTTTCCGCAGCGGATGTCAGCAGGTGGCGAGCCAGTTGCGGATCAGCGCCGGGCCGCAATTCGAAATGCAGGATTCGGGGTGGAATTGCACGCCGTGTATCGGCAGGTTCCGGTGATAAAAGGACATGATGTGTCCCGCTTCATCGTGCGAACTTGCAATCAGCTCTTCGGGCATCGAGTCCGGATCGACGATCCACGAATGGTAGCGTCCTACGATCAGGGGCGGAGCGATTTTCTGCAGCAGCAGATCGCCCGCATCGGTTACGGTCAGCGTCGTCGGATGTCCGTGCAGCGGGGCCGACAGTTGTCGCAGTTCGGCACCGAATGCCCGGGCGAGCGCCTGATGTCCCAGACAGATCCCCAGCACGGGGATTCGCTGCCGCACGATCTGTCCGATCGCCGCCATAAGGTCGCCGGCCTCTTCCGGGATTCCGGGACCTGGGGATAGGAGTACCCCGTCGTAATCGCCGAATTTTTCGAAGTCGATCCGGTCGTTGAGTTGTATCGTAATATTCACCGGTTCGGACGATTCCCGAAGCAGTTGTACGGCGTTGTGGACGAACGAGTCGTAATTATCGATTACCAGTATCTTTTTCACGGCTACAAAAGTAACCTTTTTTATACCTTTGCGGAATAAAAATCGTCAGAATGGAAGCTCAGCTTGTCCGAAAAGCCGTGAATCGTTGTGCCGCGCAGGGAAAACCGTTCCTTTTCGGGGTCGATTTCGAATTGCGGGAGGGATTTTTCGTGGAGAATCCGCTCGTCTGCCGGCAGATTCCGTTTGCCTGCGGAGAGATTACCAATGTGCCGGATAGCTTCTCCGGGGAGGCGGAAATTACGCCCCGCCTGGAGATTCTGCATACCGATCGGGAGGCGTATCTTCGCCGGTTCGCCGTCATTCGCCGGGGGTTGCTTCGCGGGGACAGTTTTCTGACCAACCTGACCGAGCGGACTCCGATCCGAACGAACCTTACTCTCGAGGAGATCTTCCGCCGCAGCCGTGCCCGTTACAAACTGTTGCTGCCGGGGCGTCTGGTCTGCTTCTCTCCCGAGTGTTTCGTCCGCATTACGGACGGGGTGATCCGCTCCTACCCGATGAAAGGAACGATCGACGCTGCGTTGCCCGATGCCGAGGCCCGGTTGCTGGAGGATTACAAGGAGCGTTGCGAACATTACACCATCGTCGATCTGATTCGCAACGACCTGAACCGGATTGCCGATCGTGTGCGTGTCGAGCGTTTCCGTTACGTCGAGAAGATCGCTACCCTGCGGGGCGAAATCTTGCAGACGAGCTCCGAAATTGCCGGCGACCTGCGGTCGGGATGGCGGCAGGAACTGGGCGACCTGCTTTTCAGCCTGCTGCCTGCCGGCTCGATTTCGGGGGCTCCGAAACCCGCGACCCTGCGGTTGATCCGCGATGCCGAGGGGTCCCCCAGGGGATATTATACGGGGGTATTCGGCTATTTCGACGGTCGCGATCTGGACAGCGCGGTGATGATCCGCTATATCGAATGCGAGAACGGGCGGTTCTATTTCCGCAGCGGCGGCGGCATCACCGTGCACAGTGACCCGCAACAGGAGTACGACGAGGTCGTTACCAAAATTTACCTGCCGATTCCCTGATTGCGATGGACGAGTTGCTCTTCATAGAAACCATTCGAGTCGAAGACGGAATTTTCGTTCGTCCCGAACTTCATTTGCATCGTATGCGGCAGACGGTCCGCGAAGCATACGGCGTCGCCTCCGGTTTCGATTTGGCGGATGGTTCGATTCCGCTTCAGCATCGGAAGGGAACGGTGAAGTGCCGGATCGTTTACGGCCGGTCGCTGTCGGAGATTTCGTTTGCGCCGTATGTTCCCCGCGAGATTCGCTCCCTGCGGCTGGTCGCTGCGGACGACGAATTGGATTACCATTTGAAATATGCGGATCGTAGCGCCCTTGCCCGTCTTTTGCAACGTCGGGACGATTGCGACGAGATCCTGATCGTGCGCGACGGGGCGATTACCGATACCAGTTACAGCAACGTGGCGTTTTTCGACGGACGGAAATACGTTACGCCGGATACTTTCCTGCTCAACGGCACGCGGAGGCAGTACTTGCTCGGTACGGGAGTTTTAACCGAATGCCGCATTACGCCTTCCGACCTGGGCGGTTTCGAGCGGGTCGTGCTCATCAATGCCATGTTGGGAATCGAGGACGACCTCGCCGTTCCGATCGAACGGATTCGGGGATTATAACCGAAGGTAAGTGGCATAATCGCAGGGTTGCGGACCCTGCGTTTTTTATCGATCAAATCCGGCCTTTGGCGGGATTCAGCGGTATGTCAGTTTTGTCGTTCGTAATAGGCGATCCGGTCGCAACAGACTTTTTCCGTGATGTCGCGCATGAGTTCTATGGGCCGGGTATTCAGATGTACAAAAGAGTATAGCAGGAGTAGCACCGTAAGATGCTATAATGCAACGAGTTAGAGGAGCACGTCAAATTTTGGCGCTCGATTTCAGTTGTACATTTACTTGGATTTGCTTGTATTGAGCTTGTATTTTGGAGCCGCAGCTCGCGGCGATACTTGGATTCTGGTGGGATTTTACTGGGCGCGTAGTTGTACTGCGTGCTTTTTTTGTACCCAATTCCCCATTATAAGGGCCTGACGCCGCGAAATCGCCGGAAAACGGGTCGCATTACCCTTCTGTCGTTCGTCCTGTTTTCCTTCCTGTTTGGCAGGACGTTTTTTTATGCCTCTCCTCTAAAATTGTACATCTGAATTTGACGAAAAAAAGCCTAAAAATCGCTATGGATGCCCTAATGGATGCCCAAATGGATGCCCATTTTTCAGCAATTCAAATCCCTATAATCCCATAATCGTATGTTAAATTGCGGGGTTTCGAGGCAATAAGACCCCCTATAATGCACAAAAAAGCACCGTTTTATAACGGTGCTTTATGTGTTTATGCAACTAAAATACAGTGAATTACACATTGAAAGTGCTATAAATACACATAAAAAAGTATTTTTCAGCCCATTGTATTGAACCTTACATTCGCTTTGACCAAAGCCAGGGAACGGATGCTGTCAATAGGAATATCTTTGGGTCCATAGTAGGCATTGTGGCTCACTAACTTTACATATCCCTCTTGTTCAGATTTCTGAATGTATTTGATCGCGATATATTCATCTCCGTCCACAGAGAACGAGAGTAAATACATTTCCCCCCATAAAATACCAATATTATGGTTGTGTACTTCCTTATATAATACGATATCCCCACTCTTAAGCAAAGGATACATGGAATCTCCCCGCACATATACGGCGCCGTCACAAGGCGGTAGATCGGGAATTTGCAAATAACTAACCGGGACGGGACGGGACGTATCGGTAAACAAGGCGACCAGCCCTGCTGCCGCATCTATTTCGTAAAGAGGAACATTCTGCAAGTCGAGGTTGCGGTCCGTTTTTAGGGGAAACTGGTCGGCAACCTTAATTTCTGATATTTGTTCTTCTCTTGTTGTAAGCATATTGCCTTTACCAGTTAGTAACCACGTCGGATTAAGATCTGAATACGCAGTAAGAATATTTTCTAATACTGTAGATCCTATACTTTTATTCTCCTTAACTGCTTTTGATATACTTCCTCGCGATGCTCCAATTGAATTTTCAAACGCATAATAGCTTATGCCCTTAAATTCAATGTATTTCCCTATTCTATGTGCGACCATAAGAAAATAATCATATAATTCTTTGGATGTAAGAAAATAGTCTTATATATTTGCAACACGGAAAACAAATTAACCGTGCTGACAAATATACGAAATAATTGAATCTATGGCAAGAGTACTCGTAGAATACGGCGAAGGCCGCAAGATCGCCAAACTGCTGGGCTGTACCCCGAAAATGGTTTGCGAAGCCCTGTCGGGGAAGAAGGACACACCGCTGGCCCGCAAAATCCGTAAGCTGGCCATCGACCGGGGCGGAGTCGTCAAGAATAACACCTATAACAAATAATCGTAATTATGAAAGAGTTAAGTATTTTCCAGCACCCGGATTTCGGGACGGTTCGCAATGTGGTAATCAAGGGCGAGCCGTGGTTTATGGGCAAGGATATTTGCCAGGTTTTGGGAATTGCCAATCATAAGGACGCCCTCGGTCGTCTGGATGAGGACGAGCGGTGTGGGGTCGGCATTACCGACCCCCTCGGCAGGCAGCAGGAAGCCACCTTCATTAACGAGTCGGGATTCTACTCTCTGATTATGCAGAGCCGCAAGCCGGAGGCGAAGTCGTTCAAGAAGTGGGTGACGTCGGAGGTTCTGCCGTCGATCCGCAAGTACGGCTACTACATCTCGCCGACGGCCCAGCTCTCGCGCAAGGAGCGCAACGCCATCGAACGCTCCTACCTCAAGGCACTCGACAAGTACATCACCGAGGAGGACATCTACAAGGTTTCGAAAAAGATACGCTGCTCGGACATCCATGTCCGCAGAGTGTTGAACGGCTCCTGCCGTGACAACGACGTGATGCGCGTGCTACAGGCCCGCGCTTTGGCCAACAAGAACCAATGGGAGGACGCCTATTCTCCGGCCAAGATGGACGAGGTACTCTCGCAACTGCTGTAAATCCTCCGGATATGAACAACACACGCAGAAAGAGCCTCCGGGAGCTTATCGAGAAGACGGAAGGTATCAAGCAAGAGATCGAAGAGATCAAAACCGAAGAGGAGGAGTACTACAACAACATGCCGAGTTCGGTTCAGGATGGCGAGAAGGGCGACCGCGCCCAGACGGTGATCGAATACCTCGACGAGGCGATGACGGCTGCGGGCGACGTGATCGAGAACCTGACCTCGGCGGCAGAATAACACAACGACCATGAAGCGCTTTCTGAAATATTGGATGATCCGGCTGCTGGGCCGTGAGTTCATTGCCCTGCCCGTGAGGTGTAAGTTGGTCGGGCTGTGGTGGGTTTTCTCCATGTGTCTTGTTTGCGGGTGGGCAGAAACGAATCCGATATGGTCGCAACTGGTCGTTACCGCGAATTTCGCAGGGAGCAGCATCGCCTTGAAGGTAACCTTCAAACCAACAGAGAAACAATCTTAAAATCTATACAATGAGCAAAAACAGAATTATTCTGAACATTCAGCAATTAATAGGTCGAGTTGAGATCGTAGTTTCTCCCGCTGAGGAAAATATTGATTTACGTTCACTCCGCGAAAAGTTAAAGACACGTCTGGCCGAATGTTGTTTAGAAGCACTCGACAATTTCCGGCAGCGTCCGCTGCGATCTCCTGTACGGAGCGTTCGACCTCGACCCCGTTGCGGATTATACGAACATTCAAAGCCTCATCGACACAAGCATCGAAGAGCGAGCAAGCCAGCAGGGAGGATTCGGAAAGTCCGCTGATAAACGAAAGAATTTCTGATTTATCCATAAATCGCTAAATGTTTGTGGTTGGATAGTACAAATATAGCGATTTTCCCGTGAACGCGAAGGCGTTATTCCGGAGCGATACCGGCACGGGAGCAAAAATAAAAAGGTCGAAGAATGGAATTATACAACAATAGGCTATGCGCAACGTATGACGACCTCGATGGTATTGCAACCATCCGAGCGTTACAACACATGACTCAGCGCGGTAAAATCGAGCAAGTCCGCCGGGCCTGCATCGGGACTCCAGCGTTGTTCGCCGTTGATAGCCTTCCTGTAAAATACCAGAACGCGCTCTACAAGACGCACCCGGACCTTCAGGAACAGGCCGCGAGCCGGGAGTTTCTCGACACGATCGAGCCGGACGGCTTGGCCATGAACTTCTACGCCGAATATAAGGTCGAGGGTGCCCGAGGTCTGAGCTTCGCCAAGCAGCAGGAGTATTCAAACAATGCCGCTATTTTGGAGGCGTTCCGCAAATGGATCGAGAAAGCCGATTCGCAACGGCTCCGTCAGAGCTACCCGAGGATCAAGAAAACGGAATTTTGGGCACGTGCCGCGCGTGCCCTCCGTCGGATCGGGGACAAGTACCCCCATTCGCTGCCGGAGAATCCGCGTCGTTTGCAGGAAAAATTCAACCAGTTTTTTCAGGGCGGCAAACCCAACTACGAGATGTTAGTCACAGGAAAATTCGGGACGCGGAACGCGGCGAAAGTCGCAACCAACGAACAGCAGTCGGTCATCATCAAGCTGCTGTCCGACCACCGCAATTTCGACAACGAGCAGGTGGTCATGTTCTACAACATCATCGCCGAACAGATGTCTTGGACGCAGATCACCGTCGAGACCATCCGGCGTTACCGGAGGAAATACGCCTTGCTGACGTCCGCAGGTCGTTTGGGTGATACGGAGTTCCGCAACCGTCTTGCCATGCAGGTCAAGCGCCGCCGCCCGAAATTTCCGCTCTACATGTGGAGCCTGGACGGCTGGGTCTGCGAGCTGTTGTTCCAGGAATATGCCGACGGTGCGACCACCTACCACAACCGCTTGGTCGTCGAGGTCGTTCTCGACCCGTGCGTGAATTATCCGATCGGCTACGCCATCGGACGGCAGGAGGACACCGCACTGATCAAGGCGGCGCTCAAGGATGCCGTGAACCATACGGCCGAGCTGTTCGGTCGGCGTTACCGGGCGCATCAGGTCCAGAGCGACCGTTTCGCCATCAAGAAGATGACGCCTTTTTACGAGGCTGTCGGTGCGGAATACACCCCGGCCCAAGTCGGCAATGCGAAATCGAAGCCTGTCGAGCGCTATTTCCTCACGCTCAACAAGCGCTATGGGCAGTTATTCGAGAATTGGTCAGGGTTCGGCATCACCTCGAATAAAACGCTCCAGCCGAATGCGGATGCGATAGACCTGCTGAAAAAGAAATTTCCCGACGAAGCCGGCTGCCGTGCGCAGATCGAGCAGATCATCGCCTCGGAACGTGCCGCCAAGCGCGAGGAGTATCTGAAGTTGTGGGCCGAGGTTCCGGAAGAGCGGCGTCTGGTGTTCCCGCTGGAGCAGTATCTTCTGCACTTCGGCGACGAAACGGGCTACAAGAATGCCCTCGAGGGCTCGGGTCTGAACGTGAAGCTGCTCGGCGCCCGCTGTTCCTACGACTGCTTCGACCCTCGGTTCCGCCAATACGCACACGTGCGCTGGAATGTGAAGTACGACCCGGATAACCTCGACCATGTGCTTGCCGTCAATGACGACGGGACGCTGCAGTTCCTGCTCGAGAGCAAATACGTGCAGCCGATGGCCAAAATCGAGCGCACCGAAGAGGATGTGCGCCAGCTTTCGCGCGTCGCCGAGTTCAACGGAGGCCTGCGGAAAGATTTGCTCGGACAAATAGGCAGCGCCTCGGAAACGACTACGAATCTCATCAAAGATAATCCGCAGTTGCAGAATACGCTTGCCCGCCTGCTTATATCCGATTCGAATGGGCAGCACAAGCAGCGCCTGCAGCAGGAGCGACGCAAACCCCGGCGCCTGCCGCCCGTGGATGTGAAGAACCTGGAAGTCAAAACGGCCGAAGAGGTCGTTCCGACACCTTCGGCCAGAAAAGAAGAGTCGATATTTAATCTCTACTAATATGAAAACAACCGAAAAACAAGCCATCGCCGCCCGTCTGAAGGAGTATTGCGAGAACAAGGGTAGCCAGAACAAGGCGGCCGCGACGCTCAAGGGCGTAAGCCCTGCGACGCTTTCGCAGATGCTTAACGGTAACTGGGAGCTTATCACCGAGGAAATGTGGCGCAATGTCGCTGCGCAGATCGGCTACGACGCCCGGCAATGGATCATCGTCCAGACCGAGGGTTACAACCGGATGTACAAGCTGCTCGCCGATGCCCAGGAGAACGCGCTGGTGCTGGCCGTGACGGGCGATGCCGGGTGCGGGAAGTCGCAGGCGATCGAATACTACGCCCGTCATCACCGCGACGTGTTCGCGCTGTCGTGCTCGGAGTATTGGAACCGCAAGCAGTTCCTCACGGAGCTGCTGCAGGCGATGGGTGTCGAGGCCACGGGGAGCACGGTCGCCGAAATGATGTCGGAAGCGATTCTGACGCTCAAGCGCAAGGCCACGCCGATCATTGTGCTGGACGAGGCCGATAAGCTGAGCGACCAGGTGCTCTACTTCTTCATCTCGCTCTACAACAAGCTGGAGGACCATTGCGGGATCATCATCTGCGCCACGGACTACCTCAAGAAGCGCATCACACGCGGGGTGAAGGCCAACCGCAAGGGGTACAAGGAAATCTATTCGCGCGTGGGCCGGAAGTTCATCCCGATGCCTGTGGTGAACGGCGAGGACATCGCGGCGGTTTGCGTGGCGAACGGAATTACGGACCGCGCGACGATCGAGGAGATCATCGACGACAGCGAGTGCGACCTGCGCCGGGTCAAGCGGCGTGTGCATGCAGAGAAAAAACGGCTTTCAAATGGTGATTAAACGGTGTTCGAATGAGTAAAGCGATCAGTAATAAGAATGTCGCGGATGCGAAATTCGCTCCGGCTCCGTTCGACGGGCCTTTCAAGGCGGCGCTGGGACGTCCCGAGTTGAAAGGGTCGTGGCTGATCTTCGGCAAGTCGGGCAGCGGCAAGACGACGTTCGCGCTGCAGCTGGCCAAATACTTGACGCGCTTCGTCGATAAGGTCGCTTTCGATTCGCTCGAACAGGGGCTGTCGCTGTCGATGCAGAAAGCCTGGAAGCGCGTGGACATGGCGGCAGCGGGTTCGAAAGTGATCTTTCTGGACAAGGAATCCCTCCCGGAGCTGCGGGACCGGTTGTCGAAGCGCAAGAGTCCGAATGTGATCGTCATCGACTCGGTGATCTGCCTGGTCGGAATGCGGCTGGCGGACTACCAGAAGCTGATGAACGACTACCCGAACAAGCTGTTCATCTTCCTGGCGCACGAGGACGACCGGGGTAACCCGTCACCCGCTTTGGCCGAAAAAATTCGGAAACTCTCGGACATCAAGATGCACGTCGAGGGGTACAAGGTTTTCACGACGACGCGCTACGAGGACCGGACAAAGGGCGAAGGCGGCGAGGACTTCACGATCTGGGAAGAAGGCGCCGCAGAATATAGAGCAGAACTTTAATACTCGAAAATATGGCACAGAATATCATGGACAAACAGAAGAAGTGGCTGCTGCGGCAGTTTCACACCCTTTGCAGCCGACTGCATCTGTCGGCCGAGGAGAAAGAGGCGCTCATCGAAGGGTACGGCGTGGATAGTTCGGCGGACATCGGCAACGACGATTTGCTGGCCATTTGCCGGGAACTGGAGCGCCGTTTGGATCGGGACGCGCTGAAGATGGACCGCCTGCGCAAGCAGGCCATCGCCGCCATCGGCGGATGGCTGCGGATGCAGGGCAAGGAGGAGAATATCGCGCAAATCAAAGCGATCGCCTGCCGCGCCACACGCTATGAGAGCTTCAACAAGATTCCGGCCGAGCGGCTGCGCAACCTCTACAACACCTTCCTTAACAAACAGAAGGATTCGAAAACGATCGACGAACTGGTAAGCATGGCGATCTATTCGCAGAGTGCGAGCCGCCAAACCGCCTGCTGATATGATTCCTGCCCTGACGCCCTACATCAGCCGTTATTACGATGACTGGCAACGCAGATCCCGGCACTGGTGTTCCAGACTGGGCATTCTCCCGTATGCGGACGACGTGCTCTCCGACGTGCTGGAGTCGCTGTACCGTCGTCCGGAGGCGTTTCAGTTCGACCTGCTCGCCCGTGAACAGGCCGGAGAGCGCCCGCTGCTGTTTTATGTGCTTGGAGCGTTGCGCACGGAAGCGATCCTCTATGCGCAAAAATACCGCGTAACCTGCTCAATCGAGCGCCTCCCGCAACTGAAAGAGAGCGACGGATCGGATCCGGAAGTGTCGGCCGAACCGTTCGCCGCATTCCGGGAAGTGGAGGCGATATTCCGGAGCGACGATTTCATCGACGCGGGCCTGCTGTATGGCGGCTGCGGACGCTTGTATCGCTATGTGACCCGTCGTGCGGGAAAACACGGTTTCTATCCCATGATCAAGTATCAAGTGCACCTCCCGGACGGATCCCGGCGTCAGTTCAGCCGCCGCAGCTCGGCGATCGCATTCCTCACGGGGCAAAATTCCCCTCCCCCCCCCGGAAATCGGACGGACAATCAATTGAAAAGAACGAACAACAACCTTTTAACCAATAGATAACATGAAAGTAAAAGTAACCTGGCGGGCGAACAACCCGTTTATCGCGCCGGACAAGCGCGATGTGATCCGAACGGCCGAGGTTTCCTCGGACAAACTCAATGACGTGGATCGCGTCGAAGAATGGGCACGCGAGGCCACTCCGGAAGGATTCCGCCTTCACCAGATCGACTGCGACATGTGGCGTATGGAATACGACGACGAAGCGAAACGAATCATCAAATAACAACGACAATGGGACAGAAATCAATTATCGGCTGCGGCTACGTGCCGCGCGACGCAAAGGCCGTATGCCTTAAAACGGATCACGAAACCCTTCTCGACGGTGTGGAGTACAAAATCATCGCGGCTCCCTATGAGAGAGCGTTTATAAAGACTGTACACAACCCGGGAGGAACTCGAGTCCGGTACAATGCAATGGCGGTAAACGTCCTCGATCCTCAGACGGGACTGACCTACGCTGTAGAGTACCACCCGGCAAACCTGGTCCGCAAGGATGCTGCGGCGTCCGAGTCCTCCAAGATGGACTCGGCGGCTTACATCAGGCAAATACGGTCGCTCGCACAAGCACTCGTTCAGATGGCGAAAGACAATCCGGATTTATATAACGATTGTGGCATACTGCTGATCTACAACCGCATCAACGAGGATGGAAAAACCTGCACGGGAGGCCGGTTGTTCGGCGGCAATTCCCGCGCCCTTCAGTTCGGTCTGAAGAAATCATTTTCCGACAATTCGCAATTTCGCTCTCTGTTGGCTGAACTGATCGAGAACGCTGCGATGAAACGTGCCCATGATGTTCTGATGAAATTCGATGGTATCGTATGCGGCGAGCGCGACAAGTGACCGAGGCGCTACGGCACTATGCGGTGCTGCGCGGGAAACGGCCTGCTATTTCACGGAACCGGGGGCGCTGCTGAATGATCTGCGGATCGGAGGACTTCGGACAAAAAAGGTAAACGGACAACAATTAAAAGAGAAATTTTATGGCAAAGAGAGAAAAGAAGATCATCATCTCGGGCGTCACGCGCGAGGCGATGGAGGATGCATTCGGACGTTACGCCACGGCTGACGCCGAGGCCCAGAGCATCACGGCGGAAATGGATCGGCAATTTGTCGCTATCCGCGAACAGTATGCCGATCGTCTGGCGGAACTGGAGGGCCAAAAGCGCGAAGCCTTCGAAGTGATGCAGGTTTTCGCCACAGAACAGCGTGAAGTGTTGTTTACGAAGCGTCGGTCGCTGGAAACGACGCACGGTATTATCGGATTCCGCACGGGAACCCCGAAATTGAAAAACCGCAAGGGCTTCACGTGGGCGGCTGTGCTGGAGTTGGTGAAGACGTTCCTGCCGAAGTACATCCGCCTGACGGAGGAGATCGCCCGCGACAAGATGCTCGCCGACCGGGATGAGGAGGGCATGGCGGAGCTGTTCACCAAGTGCGGCGTCTATGTCGATCAGGACGAGGCGTTCTATGTCGAACCCAAAAAGGAGAAGGAGGATTAGGCCGAATGGAAAAGACGCGGGAGTATCGCAGGACGACCGTCGAACTGTGCCGCAACTGCGGCGGTCGGGGTTATGTTGCCGAGGAGTACGTCTTCGGACATGAGGACGGATCGTCGCCGAAGGCAGGCCGCTCTACTTGTCCCTGTCCGGTCTGCGACGGCCGGGGCCGGGTCTGGAAGGTGAACGAGGGCACGGTCCGAATCGCGCCGTTCGAAGGTCAAACGGATTAAAAAAGACCCGTCGCCGAAAAAATCAGCTAACGAGTCGAAAGGTCGAAGTTTTGACAAAGATAGCGATTTTTTAGGAGAATGAGCAAAAAGGGTGGAAAGAGGAATATCAACACACTGCGGCGCGTTCGCCTGGTCTGTGCGATCGTCAAGGAGCATTACGAACCCGGCGTGCTTCGGAAGTGCTACAAAGCCGTATGGCGGGAACACGTCTACCCAGTCTACCCGATGTGTTACCGCACGTTCCTCAATTACGTTTCCACTCCGCCCGGTGAACTTCAGAGAGCCGAGGAGGCCGAATGCCTCGAACGGGAACGAAAGCAGCAACTCTCGCTATTCAACGACAACCCCCTGCCATGATGCAGGGGGTTGTTCGTTACTTTGGGGCACCGATCCCGAGGCGCAAGGGCTGTGTCGTCGGCTGGGGAAGATCACACCCCGAGGCGTCGCGGCAATGTGTCACCCAGCTTTCAATGTCCTCGCAGACCTCCCCGTGATCGTGATCCGTTTCGGATTCGTATGCCCGCATCGTCCCGGCTTGGCGGATGCCGTCGTCGTAGGAGAACCCGAGCAGGGCCTGTGTGAGGGCGTCGATGATGTCGAACCTCTCGAGGGCCTTGTCCCGGTATCTGTTCCCGGCTTCTGCCGTGGCCACGGTCGTAGTGATGACGTGCAGGCGCAGCACGATATCAGCCTCCCGGACCCGTAACCCAACATAGCCCCAGCGGATAGGTTCGAACTCGAAAAATACTGCAGGCGTGGGGAACGGCCGCTGTTTGACGAGCTGGGAAATATTTTCGTTCCACAGGTCGAAGTGCCAGAACACGCGCCTGCAGCCCTCGCGCTTCGCAGCATCCGGCTCGAAGGTCGGCACGCCGTCGATCCATACGACCTGCTCGAGACGCTCCGTAAGGGTCAGAAAAAGGGTCTTTCTCATATCCGTGTGATTTTGGTAAGGTCGCGGCTAACGCGCTCGAGATGGCGGGTCATGATCGCCGTGATCGCCTCCCGCACCCGTTCGTGATCGCCGATGAACTGACGCTGGGGCATCTTCATCGTCCGGGTATGCGCCCGGACACGGTATCGCCGTCCGGCGCGACTGCGATAATGCGCCGGGACGTTTTGTCGGAACTCTCCTCCCTCGTTGTGCAGAGCGGCATAGGGTTTGTCGGATGTAAAGACAACCCCATTGCCCTGTACGGAGGCCCGTATTCCACGGCGCATGGCGCCTGTAACAATTAGAATTGTCGTGCTGCCACCTTTTGAGAGCACCTTTTTCGGCGTCCATTTGTCGCCGAAGAACCCCTGCCTGCGGAAATTGTCGTCGAACATTTCAGCAAGTTTCACTCGCATATCATTCAATACACGGGGCACGATACTTTGGTTTTTAGGCATTGTTTTGTTTTTTAAGTTCAAAAATATTACTTTTGCGAAAATGCATCATCTGTCCAATGGCCAACGACAACTTACAACTTCGGAGCAAGACGTTCCTCGACTTTACGGACGACCCTGATGTTCTCGATGCAATTATCGAAGGACACAGCGAGGCCGACAAAGAGGATTTTCTGCGCACTTTGAGTCCGGAAAACGCACAGGCTTCGGAGCAGAACCGAGTCATTACGTTCATGGCCTTTGCCGAACTTTGCAAGGACCCCGAGCTCGTAACGGCTATCAGGTCCGAATTTGCGCAGGAGTACCGAGCTATTTTCAACGAATAAGCGATTCCAAATACTTTTCAAATCCTTCCTCGGAATACCATAAACTTTCTCTTACGATTTCGCTGCATGTCCGCTTCCCGATCTTTGTTCCGGAGGACGTATGCGCACCGCCTTGCAACAAGGCGTTTATCAATCCGTTTTTCTGGTCGTCGTAAGACTGTGTAAACAGATGTTCACGCACGGCCTCCAGTACCTTGTCAGCGTCTGCTCCGGTCCGTTCGATAGCCTTGCAATAGTTGCGGACCCACCGATTGTACCCCGTCGAACTGCGATTGTTCATAAACTCGGGATGCTGCAATTTCGCTCCTACGCCTTCATAAAACTCGGGCAGGGTCTTGCGGGCTACAAACTCGTTTGCCAACTCCATGTATTGAATTTGCAGCGCCGTCATATTGATATTTCCCCGCTTATTCCGGTTGTGCGTAATCTCGTGCCAGAAGGTTGCCAGCGCATCGGCCTCGTCGAATGATATTTCATTCTGCCGGCGCAATTTAGTCAGCCCGGAAAGTACATGCTTGAGTCGATCCTCGTTCATCCAAATCGTTCCTGCGCAATCCGTACTGCCGTTATTCCGTGTATTCGTCTCTTTCCGTAAGGCCTTGAATCCGCGTTCGAACCATGCCCTGCGTTCTTCGGAAGCGTTCATGAACTCGACGACCTGCTGCGGCGTTCGCAGCTCGGCAGCCATCTGCTCGACGATCCGTTTCGCTTTCGCAGGGGCCTTGCTGTACGGATGCTTCTCGGGGTATATGGTGAGCGTTTTTCCGGCATTGAAGCGGAACATCCGGGCCTTGAGATCACGGGTGTACTTGTCGCCGATCGCCGTCACGGCGTCGCTGTCGGAGCGGGGATACTCTCCGCGCAGCACCTGCACGACGTTACAGCGGCAGTTCCAGCCGTTCGGCGGGAGGTAACGGTCCCAAAACTTGTCGCCGGGCGGAAGCGTTACGCCGTCGAGCTGTCGGTGCGCCTCGCGCACACGTTCGTCGCCCGCCGTGCGGTATTGCAGATCGTACTCGTCGCCGTCCTTCTCCCAGTCGTGCCACTTCACGGCCATCTGTGCGGAATGGACGGCGTGGTTGTATTCGGCATAGAGGTAGTTGCTGTTATAACGGGCATCTATGGCCTTTACGTCACGGTGAAAATCGGCAAAGGATTTGGTGTTGCCCTCCTCATCGGTGAGCGACAGGCCGACCTCCGAGAGCGAATGGTAGGTTTTCAGTCCCGAAAAAATAAAGACGTTGTTGCGCAGTGCCGCCGTGAGCTCGGGCGGCGTTTCATGCGATACGGTGAGCGCGGACGAGAGCACGCGGTTCGTCTCGTCGATTAGTCCCCGCACCCGCTCGTCGCGCAGCATCGCAGGCGAAAACTCTCCTCTTTCGTACACGGCCCGTGCGGCTTTGTCGAATGCAGCGTGCCGGAATTGCGGCATTTCGTCCTTTTTCAGGGCGAGTGCGGCGCTGTCGTACAGATCACCCATCGCCCTGTGGAAAAGGGCGTAGTCGAGCGTTCCCGCGGCGTGTGTGGCGGTTTTGTGTTCGGGACTGTCCTTTCCGCTATCGGAATCAGCCCCTACTCGAAAAAACCGTCCGAACGTTTTCCCGTGATCGGAATCTTATATCGGTCGATGAAATACCGGGGGTCCACGTCGTAGGACTGGAGGATCATGCGTTCCATCTCGCGGCGCTCGGAGGGCGAGAACGATGCGGCCTCGTCCCAGTCGAAACTCAGCCCCTCGAGGGAGAACCCGTGTTCGAGCATCAGGGGAATGAGTTTGTCGTTTACGATATTGCGGACCATTGCGGCATCGGCCGCACAGACATTCTCGAAGATTTCGAGGTGTACCTCGCTCTGTGAAAGGGATGAGCCGTTGTCGATGGTCATCGTCTGGTTCAGGATACCCTTCGACATTTCGGAATTGGCCCGGTCGATGCGGCGGTCGTAAACGTTGAAAGCGTCCCCGCGGCTCGACTCCTTGATGTCGATATCCGTGCCGTCGGGGAAAAGTCCCCACGCCGCCGCTCCCATATTCTCGAGCATCGATTCGATGCGGCTGCGTTCCGATCCGGTCTGAACATTGGTTTTGGCAATGCGGATCGGCATTCCGAACAGCTCCCCGAAGACATCCCAGTATGCCAGCATGTTCTTCTTCGAGAACGCCTGCGGGACGCACTTGAGCAGCAGCCCGAGGTCGCGGGGCTTCCCGACTTCAATACACCATTTCGAATACGGTCCTGTTCGGAAGCTCACGCCCCGCTGAGGGTCGTCGCCCGCGTCCTTCACGATAACGCCGAACTCCTGGATCACATGCTTGCGGGGCACGATCGACACGTCCGTAAAAGAACGGACGCCGTTGATTGTCGTTACGTCGCCCATCTGAATGAGCGAGTGGCCCCAATAGCGGGATTCGAGAACATAACCCACGAAATCAGCGAACCACTGACGCTCGAAAATCTTTTTGGCTTCGGCATCCTCTTTTCCGTCTTTGGTCCGCAGGACGAACTTCTTTTGCAGGGTCTTGCCGTCGCGCTGGCCCATGCAGCCGGTCAGGTGGAGATCGATCAGGGCATCGGTGTAGCAGTCGTAGAGTTGCGAACGTTTGGGGTTTTCGATGTTGATGGCCATCTGCCATGCCGTGCGCCAGGTGGCGATATCCTTCTGCGTGAGGTTGGCCGTCACCTGTTTGAGCTGTATGAAAACGCTGCGCTTCTGCTCGGGGGTCTTGGCGGCGCGTGCGGCCATGAGCAGCGACTCGTAGGTCCGGCCTTCGAATCCGCCGCCCGCAACTATTTTCTTTTTACCCATTCAATCGGTATTTGACAAGTCTTTGAAAAGTGTTTAATACCCGTATCGCCGGGGCGGAAGCGATCCGAACCGCACAGGATTCTGCATATCTTCACCCTCTTCGGATTCATAGAGCGGCAGGTCGGGCATGGCCTTTCCGCTCTGCACGTCCTTGAGCCATGCGATAGCGTTGTTGTACATTGCCTCTCGCTGTTCGTCGCCCATGTATTGCGGCAGCGACTGCCCGAGATAGTAGAGGGCGATGCTGACCACGACGCGTACGAGCATCGGATTGCGGTCGGCGCCCTGCTGCGCGAAGGCTTTGCGCGTGTCGTAACGGGAACGCAGATAACCTTCGGCCTCCTCCTGTGCGCTCGATTCCGCCCGGATACGATTTTCGGGATCGCTCTGCGTGATGATATCGAGCACCTCGTCCGTGCATACGACCTTGTAGTCCTTATCTTCGAGAAACATTCGTCAGTTGGTTTTATAGATCGCTGCGGCCGCAATGTCTGCGACCGTCACGCCGGGCCGATAAAACCTTTCGGCTGCCAGCCGCCGGATGTGCTCCTTCGACACGCACAGCGGGCGGCCGCCGAGGTTGATGACGAACTGCTTCTTTCCTGTGCGGCGCTTGCGTTCGTCGGCGATACGAATCTGTTTTTTGAGGCGGTGCCGGAATACCAGCGCCCTGAATAGTTTTACCATAGTCTTTTCGATGATATGTGTCTGTGCCCGATCGACGGCACGAATGCCTGTTCGCGGGTGTGCTGCTGTAATTTGTAGATCGCTCCTTCGTCAGCATCCGGGGCATCGTCGTGCCCGGACATCCCCTTTTCGACGCAGAGGGTCTGGTCGATGGCCGCGAGCATATCGGGGTCGCGCTGCATCCGAGCGTTGTAGAATACGAATCCGCGCTCCCAAAGGGGCGATATGGCCTCTATGCGCTGGAATTTGTCAGGTTTCTTGCGCTTGTCGGCCCGGATCGGAAGCTGGTAACCGCGCAGCTTGCCCTCGCGCGTGAACTCGTCGAGGAGGATGTCCTGCAGGAAATTCGCTTCGATGTAGTATTCGACCACGACGTTCTCGGGTACCCGTTCGTGCAGGTCGTAGAACCAGCGCACCATCTCCGCGACGGAGCACTGCCGCACGAAGGCCGCAAGGCAATGAAGCTCGGTTCCGACCTTGCCCCACAGCTTGATGGCCTTGTAGTCATTTTTCGAGGAGCTTTTGAACGACGGGTCGCAGTAGGCGACCAGGTAGTCGTATTTCGAAAGCGGCAGCGGATCACGCCAGCGAATCCACTCCTGCCGGAATACGGCGCCCTCGGTGATCGGGTTGTTCATGAACTCCTTCTGAAAGGAGCGGTATCCCATGAAGTCCGCCATCTGCCGCACCTCCTCGCGGGTCCATTTGGCCGCCCAAGACACGTTGCCCTGTTTGTCGAGAATGTTCACCTGCGAGACGTGCATGCCTTTGGAGCGGGCCATCGCCGCCAGCACAGAGTTCTTGCTGATGAGGTTGCCGACCATGATGAACCGCCCGCGACCGCCGTCGAGTGTACCGAACAGGGCCTCCTTGACCCAGTTCGTGAGGCGCTTCACGCGGCTCTCGTTCTCGCACAACTCGTCGTCGTCGAGGTCGTCGATTACGATGTAGTCGGGTCGTCGGCTGCGGTAACGCAGACCGCGCGGAGACTGTCCTCGTCCGCGTGCGAAGAAGGCGCAACCGTCGGCTGTAACGAAACGGCCTTCCTGCCAGTCGCCCGCGTTGTACTGCACGCCGAAGTCGGCGATGTAGCGTCGGTTGAACTGCAACTCGGCCTGCAGGTCGCCGAGCAGCGTCTTGGCATTCTCCTCGGACTTGCCGACAAGGACCATGACGTTCAGCTCGCGCGGCTCCTGAATTTTGAGCCACATAGGAATGAAGATGTCGAAATGGGTGCTTTTGGCATGGCCGCGTGCCCATTTCTCGACCCCCTTGTAGTTGCGGCTGCGGAACACGCGGTTCGCCGCCTCGATCTGGAACGGGGCGCACGCGGTATGCTTGCCCGTCGCCGGGTCGTCGGTATAATGCGGGAAGTAATATTCGACGAAGAAATTGTAATCGCGTCGCGCCTGGCGGATGCGGGCCTGCTTCTCGGCGGGAGCTTCAGGCAGAACAGGCGTGCGCTCCTGTACGGTTCGGCACCACCGCTGCCATTCGGCAAAGGTTTTGGTTATGTTGGAAGCCATCGTTATTTGCCTTTACCGACACCGAGCGTTTCGATGACGAATTTGTTTTGCAGGTCGTTCACCGTCATACAGAGCTGCGGTGTGACCTCTGGGTCGATTTCCGAGCGCCCCTCGAGCCACTTCCCGAAATTCATGAAGCACTCCATATAATCCACGGCCGATACTTCCTTGTCGAGAGTCTTGATCGTCGCGGCGAGCTTGGCCAGTCGGTCGCTGGTCCCTCCGATATCGGTGATGTCCTTGTTGTTGCCGAGATTCTCGGCGACATTATTGATCGAGCGCAGGATATTGTTCACGACTTGTTTGCGGGTAAGCGACTGCGCTATTTTCTTTTCGGCCCAACATCCTGTTGTAACCCATGCGTTCACGGTGTTTTTCGAGACGCCGACTTTCTCGGCGATGATGTTCTGCGGTGTACCCTGCATGTACAGGAGCTCGGCGAACTCTTTCAGCTCGGAAGCTATTCTTTTACCCATTCATAAAATGAAATGATCCCTCGACGGGGCGTTAGACAGGACAAAAATGCACCTTAAACAAGGGTGTAGAAAACAGAGTGTAAAATTTTTACACTCTGATTGCCGCTGCAACTTACACATTGCATCTTTGCACCAGAATCGCGGGGTGGAGCAGTCGGCAGCTCGTGAGGTTCATTCCCTCAAGGTCGCAGGTTCGAGTCCTGTCCCCGCAACAAACCCTTTTTTGCATCCGAGGCCGTCCGCGCCGCCGACCTGCGTGTCGGCGGTGTCCGGGGCCGAAAACGATTGAATGGCACGAGAAGCAGTCATCAGCACCAGCGCCCTGAACGCTTACGGAACCCGTATCCTTACCGAAGGGCTCGACATCGAACAGTACAAAAAGAACCCCATCGTGTTGTACATGCACCGGCGCGGTTCCCGCGAGGACATTCCTATCGGCATTATGGAGAATATCCGCGTGGACGGAGACAAGATCTTCGGCACTCCGAAAATCGACAAGGACACCGAGGAAGAGAAGGTCATCGCCGCCAAGTGGGAACGCGGTACGCTGCGGATGCTTTCGGCGGGCATCGACATCATCGAATGTTCCGACGATCCGCAATACCTGGTACAGGGGCAGACCCGCCCGACCATCATACGGTCCAGACTTTTCGAAGTTTCCATCGTGGACGTGGGAGCCAACGACGACGCCTTGCAAGTCCGCCTGTATAACGATGGCAAGCAGCTCACCCTTGCAAAAGACGAAGACAACGACCTGTTGCCTTTACTCAAACCCGACGACAAACCCCAAAACACGACTTTTCAGATGAACGAGATTTTAATGGCGCTGGGACTTTCCCCCACAGCGACCGAAGCAGATGCGACCGCCGCGATCAAAGCGCTGCAAACCCAGAACGAAACACTCACGCTGGCCCGTATCACGGATGCCGTCACCGCAGCACGCGAGAAAGGTCTGATCACCGAGGCCCAGGAACCGAAGATGCTCGAGCTGGGCAAGAAGGCGGGCATCGAGACGCTGCGCGACACGCTCTCGATGATGACTCCCGCCCGACGCCCTTCGGACTTCATTGACGAAAAGGGTTCCGGAAACGGACACCAGATGCTCGCCTGGGACAAGCTCTCCGACGAGGAGAAGATGACCCTGCGCCGTGAGAACCCCACGCAGTACGTCCAAGCGTTCAAGACCCACTATGGCGTGGCCCCGGACTTCATGAACGACTAACTCTAATTTTTTCCACGAATGAGAAAAATCCTTTTGGCCCTCCTGGGCATCTTTACGGCGATAGGCATCAACTCCGCGATCGGAGCGACGCTTGCCTGCGCCCTCGACTTCGCGCCGCTTGCGGGTGTTGCAACCGTGAATGGCGTTGCTCTGGCATCGGGGCTTTGCGGCGGCCTGCTGCCCTCGGGTGCTCTGGGCGCCGGCATCTACACCGAGGTGTGGACCGGGGAGCTTATCAAGGCGTTCCGCACGTCGGCCGAGAGCATCGGCTGGTATCAGGCCATCCGCTCCTACGACGCCTATGTGAAGCACGACGTGATCCACTTCGTCGATGTGGGTGCCGATCCCGAGATTTTGGTCAATAACTCGACTTATCCGCTGACGGTGCAGGACCTTCCGGATGGCGATAAGGCCGTCGAGCTGGACAAGTTCCAGTCGCGTCCTACGCCTATCACCGACGACGAACTCCATGCGATCAGCTATGATAAGATGGCTCTGGTGATCGAGAAGCACAAGGACCAGTTCTTCGAGAAGAAGTATTCGCGGGCGATTCACTCGCTGGCTCCTGCGGAGAACACGGACAAGACCCCGGTCATTCTGACGTCAGGAGAGGCTACGGCCGACGGACGCAAAAAGCTGACCCGCGCGGACATCGTGGCGCTCAAGAAGAAGTTCGACAAGCTGAAAATCCCCAAAGAGGGCCGCATCCTCGTCCTGTGCGCGGATCACGTTGCCGACTTGCTGGAAACCGATCAGCGCTTCGAGAAGCAGGTGTACGACTACACCACGGGCAAGATCGCCAAGATGTACGGCTTCGATGTCTATGAGTACGACGAGTGCCCTTACTACGACACGACCACGCTCAAGAAGAAAGCATACGGCGCCGTCGTGGGCGAAAGCGACCGCCAGTCGTCCGTAGCCTTCACCACCAAGCGTGCGATGCGTGCCGACGGCTCGACGAAATCCTACCTGCGCGAGGCGTCGAGCGACCCGGAGAACCAGCGCAACCTCTTCTCGATGCGCACCTATACGATCTGTCTGCCGCTGCGCAACGAGGGTTTCGGTGCGATCGTAAGCGCAAAAACGGAATAAGCATCTACGAAAGAATTTCACAATGAAAAAGGCTCTGCAATATCTGGTTATCCATTGTACCGCGACTCCCGAAGGGCGGGAGGTGTCCGCTGCCGATATCCGTCGGTGGCACACCGCCCCGCCTGCGGAAGGTGGCCGGGGCTGGAAGCAGGTCGGATATACGGACCTCATTCACCTGGACGGTACGGTAGAGCGGTTGGTCGATAACAACGAAGACGCTTTCGTGGACCCGTGGGAAATAACGAATGGCGCGGCTGGCTACAACGGAGTATCCCGGCACATCGTTTACGCCGGAGGCGTGGCTTCTGACGGCAAGACGCCGAAAGATACCCGGACGCACGCGCAGAGAGAAGCGCTCGCACGCTACGTTATCGACTTCCACGGGGCACACCCCGGAGTGCGGATCATCGGCCACCGCGACCTTCCGTCCGTCCATAAAGCCTGCCCGTCGTTCGATGTCGGGACCTGGCTGGAAACTATCGGAATCGAGCAATGACAACAGAAGTAACCCTTGCCCTTGTGGCGATTGTCGCCACTCCGTTGAGCGCGTGGCTCGGTTCGATATTCACGCGACAGAAATATGCGACCGAGGTCAAGAGCCTGCGGGCTGACGTAGCGAAGAAGCAGGCCGACAATCAGGGTGTAGAACTCGACAATGTCCGTCAGGGAAATGAAATTCTGTTGGAACAGATTGTCAAACCATTGAAAACGGAGATCAAAAACCTACGCCATGATGTCAATAAATTCCGCCGGGCTGTGGAGAAAATTCCTGCCTGTCCTCACTCTGCCGATTGTCCTGTCAGCCATGAGCTGCTCGCCGATGAAGCGGATGGAGACGAGGACGGAACAGCTGCACAGTAACTCACAGAAGCGATTCTTCGCCAAACAGACCGCAGTTCACGACAGCCTCGCTTTTCGACGGTTATACGAGGCGCTCAGCTGCGAACTGGCCGCCGAACGAATGCGGGAGCGGGAACGTACCGAGAATGTGGAGATCGTTATGCGGGTGTACGATACTAGTCGTCCGGCCGACACGCTGACGGGCAAACCGCCCTTGATGTGCGAAACTACCGGACGCCGGATTGCCGCCGACTTCGAGAAGGAAACGGACCGGTTCCGGCAGGAGGAAGCACACACGGCCGGAGAAACAGCGGGCGCGATGGTTCGGAATGATACAGGCCTCCGCGTCCGTGCGGATTCCACCCGTGAGGGGAGCTTTGCTGCGACGACCGAAATCAAGACCCGCAGAGGTCTCGCATGGTGGCAGTATGTTTTGTGCGTCGTCGGGCTATTGACTATGGCCTATGGCCTGCATCGTATTTTCAAGAAACGAGAAACCCACATTTCACAATGACACAGAAAAATAAGAAAAACGCCGCCACGACCGAAGTGTCGCAGGAAGGCGTACAGACCGATCGAAACGGCACCGTTGAAGCTCCTGCCGACGCTGTTTCGGAACCTGCGGCCTCTGCCGCTGAAACGGCGCCCGCCACCGATATCTCCGATGAAAAGGCCGGAGCGTCCTTCTCGGGCTCCGAAGCCCCGGAAGCCTCCGACAGAACCTCGGACAAAAAGCCGGCAGCTACGGCAAAAGGTCCGGCCTGCACGACGAAAACTCCGGCCAAAGGTTCCGCGACCGTCCGCGAGAGTGCCGCGCAGCGCGTCGCCCGCGAAGTGTTCCGCAGCTACCCTGACCGCAAAGCCGTACATGTGGCCTCGGACGGCACGGCCTTCTTCAACCGCTGCGACGCCGTCAATTACGGACGCACGCTCAAGGACACGACCGTTGTCGAAGTAATCAATCAAAAAAACAAAGCCTGATGCAGTCCTTAACATTCGAACGTACAAACGGCAACATTCCCCGCAAGCTGGCGGGCGAAGACCACATCTCGGGGATCATGTTCTACATGGACACGCTGCCGTCGGGATTTACCGAAACGGAGCGTATCAAGGCCATTTCGCAGATCGAAACGGCCGAGAAGCTCGGGATCACCGCTGACGCCGAGGAGTGGAGCATTCGCCTCGTACATTACCAGCTCTCGGAAATCTTCCGCATCAATCCGGCCATCAGCCTCTACGTGGGTATCTTCCCGAAAGCTGAAGGTGCCAACACCTATGCCGATACGAAGAAGATGCAGAACTTCGCCGGAGGTCGGCTCCGACAACTCGGCATTTGGGAAGGCGACGTGGCATTCTCGAAGGAGAGCCTTACGGCCCTGCAGGGTGTCGCCGCGACGCTTGAGGGGCAGGACATGCCGCTGAGTATCCTCTACGCCCCGAAAGTTGCGGCCGTCGCATCTCTGCCGACGGATGTCGCAGGGGACAAGGAGCGCGTGTCGGTCATCATCGGCCAGGCCGGAAGCTCCACGGGGGCGACGCTCTATGCGGACGAAGATAACACGACGGCGAAAACCTCCGTTTCGGGGCTGGGCGTCCTGCTCGGCATCGTTTCTCTGGCTTCCGTGCACGAATCCCCCGCGTGGATCGAGAAGTTCCCCGCGGGCATCGACGTTCCCGCCTTCGGGGACGGCACGCTGCTTACGGCACTCGACCGCGCTGTGGTCGAATCGCTCGATGCGGCCCGCTACCTGTTCTTCGTGACCTACTCCGGACTGTCGGGCTCGTACCTGAACGATTCGCACACGATGGACGATGCCACGAGCGACTATGCCTACATCGAGAACGTCCGCACGATGGATAAGGCCGTGCGGGGCATCCGTACCTACCTGCTACCGAAACTGGGCGGGAATGTGTACATAGACAAATCAACGGGGCAACTGCAAACGCACAGCGTCGAATATTTGCAGACCACGGCGCAGAAGGCCCTCGAGGATATGGAGAAGGCGGGCGAACTGAGCGGTTACGTGGCCGAGATCGATCCTGATCAGAACGTGCTCGCCACCTCCGAAATCGAGATCGTCATCCGTCCTGTCGGCATCGGTGTCGTGCGACGTATCAAAGTGAAAATCGGTTATGCCGAGAGTGTCTAACCGCTAAAATCAGAATACAATGAGCGTTACAACCTCTATTCCGCTGATCAACGGCGTGGAGTACAGTTGGGGCGATATTGTCGCTGCGGCCAACGGTGTGCCGTTCGTCGGTATCACCGCAATCAAATACGGCGACAGCCAGGACGTGCAGAACAACTACGGTGCCGGACGGCATCCAGTGTCCCGTTCGAGGGGACGCATCACTCCCACGGCCTCGATCACCCTTTACAAGAGTGAAGTGGTCGCCCTGCAAAGCCAAGCTCCGAACGGCCGCCTGCAGGACATCGCGCCTTTCGACATCACGGTGTCGTATCTGCCCGAGAGCGGCATCATCTCGACGGACAAAATCCGCAACTGCCAGTTTACCGAAAATAAGGTGGACTGGAAGGAGGGCGACCTGAACCAGCAGATCGAACTCACGCTGATCCCCTCTCATATTGAGTGGGGCCAGCCGAAAGCCTAACAAACGACCTATTTTTTTCGACTATGGAAAACAAACAACAGCAAGAGCAGAAAGAATTGGCTGCCGTGCGTGCCGGGTATCCCGTCTTCGACGGAGGTGTGACGGACGAAGTGAGGCAGTCTTGGAAGCAGGCCCACGGCCGCGTCGTGGCCGTAGATATCTACGACGACATGGCCGGGGAACACCACATCGGCTATTTCCGCCGGCCGTCGATGGATACCATGTCGGCCGTCAGCGCCGTGAGCCGACAGGATGAACTCAAGGGCGCCGAGGTGATGTTCAAGAACTGCTGGCTCGGCGGCAGCCCGCTGGTGCAGAACGACGCGATCCTCAAGACCTCGGCACTCGGGGCGCTGGGTGAGCTGTTCGCTACCTGTCATACGGAGTTAAAAAACTTGTAGGGGCGCACGCCCTTTCGGACGACGACAAACAGTCCATTCCGAAGGGGTGTGCCCTGATCCGGGCCGCGTTTCATATCGACCCTGGCACGCTCTCCTATGAAGAGTGGGCCGCATTGTACCAGCAGGCCGTATGGCTGGAGCGCCGACGGCTGCGCAATTTCGCAGAACTTTTAGGACGTCTATTCTCCTCGGACGAGGAGCCGGGTAAACGATGAGCAACTATTCTTTCAACTACTCCTTCAACATCACGGGCAACTGCGATGTCGTCGTGCAGGGCATCTCCCAGAACGTGGAGAAGCTCAACGACAACATCCGCAAGTCCGCGGGGTTGTGGGACAGCTTCGAAGGCAAGCTGCTCGCGTTGAACCAGTTCACGCAGTACGTCGAGGGTGTGGGCCGCACGATGCAGGAGGCCCTGCAACCGGGTGCCGCGCTCAACGCATCGCTGGCCGATCTTTCGGCCATATCGGGCGAGACAGGCGAGAGCCTCCGCCGGATCGAGGGGTATGCCCGCGAAACGGCCAAGACCTTCGGCGGCTCGGCAGCGCAATCGGTCGAGTCCTACAAGTTGCTGCTTTCGCAACTTTCGCCCGAGCTGGCGAAATACCCCGATGCGCTCCGCGCTATGGGCGACAATATTGCCGTCCTGAGCAAGACGATGGGCGGCGATGCTACGGCTGCCGCCGAGGTGCTGACCACGGCGATGAACCAGTACGGCGTCTCGCTGTCCGACCCGATGGAGGCGGCACGCCGCATGGCCGAGATGATGAACGTCATGGCCGCTGCGGGCAAGGAGGGTTCCGCCGAGCTTCCGGCCATCAAGGTGGCCCTCGAGCAATGCGGCATGGCAGCCAAAGGCGCCGGAGTGTCGTTCGAGGAGACCAACGCTGCGATCCAGGTGCTCGACAAGGCCGGAAAGAAAGGCGCCGAAGGCGGCGTCGCGCTGCGTAACGTCATGATGATCCTGAGCCGCGGGCGGTTCCTTCCGAAGGAGACGCTCAAAGAGCTGCAGGCCGCAGGGGTGGACGTCGGGCTGCTAACGGACAAGACGCGGACGCTGGCCGAGCGCCTTGAGCCACTGAAAGTCGTCCTCAAGGATTCGGCGCTTTTCTCTCAGCTTTTCGGCATGGAGAACAGCAACGCGGCGATGGCTCTCGTGCAGGGCATCGACGAAATCCGCCGCTACGAAGGAGCCATCACCGGGACGAACACGGCCGTCGAGCAGGCCGGGATCATCATGGAGAGCTACAACGAACGACTCTCGCGTGTCCGTGCACGGTTCGACGACCTTAAAATCTCGCTGTTCAACGCCTCGGGCGACTGGGGCATTTGGGTCGAGGTCGTCGTCAGCTCGCTCGTGCCGCTGGCACAGATCACGCCGCTACTCATCGGAATTGGTAAGGGTATCGCCTTCATCCGAACGTTGAATTTCGCGGGGATGTGGCGCAGCACGATCGGAGCCATGAGCGGCGCGATCTTCTCACTTCAGATGTACAACGGCTATCTGAGTATCGGCAAGGTTCAGGCGCTGGGCTTCGGGCGGAACGTCATGCAGGCGACCCTCGCCACGCTACGCTTCGCTACCGTTGGACTTTGGTCGGGAATCAAGGCCCTCGGCGCGTATATCCTTTCGCTGGTAACAGGCGGTACGGCATCGGCGACATTCGCAGGGATCGCCTCTACGGGCTTTGCGACGTTCAAACTGGCGGCCGTAACGGCATGTCGGGCCGTGAGCGTTGCGATCATGAGCATCCCGATCGTCGGCTGGATCGCAGCGGCAATCGCTGCGCTTGCGGCAATCGGCATTCATTTTTGGAATACTTCGGTCAAATTCCGCGCAACGCTCAAAGGCCTGTGGGCTTCGTTCAAAGCTGTGTTTTCGGGTATTTGGGACCTTGCGAAAAACGTTTTCGGCGGAATCGGCGACCTGATCGTCGCGGCGTTCAAGTTCGACGGCAAGGGCATACGAGATGCGATCCAGCGCATGAAGGGCGGATTTTCGGAGTTCGGAGCCGAAGTCGGCTCGGCCTTCACGAAAGCCTATGACGAAGAGATCGCCCGCTCGAAAGCCGAAGCCGCGGCCAAAGAAAAGGCATCTGCAGGAGAACCGTCCTCGGATGGTGTACTGCCGACGCCTGATCCGCTTGCCGCAGGGTTGCAGACCTCCGGAGCCACCGTTGCGGCCGCAGCGCCGAAGACCGACAAAATACGCAACATCACCGTACATATCGACAAACTGATCGACCGTTTTGAAGTCCACACGACGAACTTGCGCGAGGATGTCGGCCGGGTGAAAGATATGATTACCGAGGCCGTGGTAGCCGCCGTAAACGATATAAACTTTGCAGGATGATGGGAACGTTCCAACCGATAAGTTTTGCGTTCGTCGCCGCAGGTGTCGCACAACAGGCACGTCTGGCCTTGTGTCGATTCCAGCCATCGCAGAAAAATGCAAAAAAACCTTCATGGGAGGGACACGGCGGTGAAATCGCAGGAAAGGGACTCTCTTTACCGATTACCGAATCCAAATATTGGGAATCGCGTTATGCCCTGACTAAACTCGTATTGACCCGCGAAGATAAAAGCACGTTGGTCATCAACGACGCCACGGTGAACATCTCGCAGGAGAAACACATCATCCGCACGCAGCTCGTGGGACTGGGCGGTACGATCAAGGAATACATCTGTCTGGGCGATTATTCGATATCGCTTTCAGTGGGTATCGTGGCCGTGCGCGACGGGGTGATCGTGGACGAATATCCCGAAGCGGGGATCAGGGAGGTAAAGAAGTTTCTCGACGAAAATCAAGCCGTGAAAGTATCGAGCACCTTCTTCGAGTTGTTCGGCATTTCGCGCATCGTAGTGTCGAGGTTCTCGCTCAATCAGGAAACATGGTCGAACCGCCAGACGATCGACGTGCGGGCCTTCTCCGATGAAGATTATGTAATCAAATGTACCGAGTATTAAACGCCGTTTAACCGTCATTCAAACGATGTTTAAACTGACCGCCAAAATCGAAATCAAAGGCACGGGCAAGAAGTGGGAGTTCGATAAGGTCGCCGAAGTGGAGATCACCCGCGACACGGACACGCTCACGGATACGTGCGTGCTGAAGCTCCCGAAGAAGGTGCGTTGGCAGAACGAAGAGTACATCCCGATCAAGCGAGGCGACGAAGTGACCGTATGGCTGGGATATGATGACGAACTGGAGCTTGCCTTTCGGGGATTCGTCACCACGATAGGGCTGAAAACCCCGATCGAAATTCATTGCGAAGATTATATGTTTCAACTCAAGCAGAAAGAGGCGAAAAAACTCTCCTATAAGTCGGCCACGGTGGAACAGATACTCCGGGATCAAGAACTCGGCGTGCAGTTCAGGGTATTCGGCGAGCAGCACATCGGACAATACCGCGTGACAGCGAATACCGTGACTGAACTGCTCGGGCAGCTCAAGGATCAGGGCGGCATTCGCTCCTTCTTCCTCATCGAGAACGATACCCCCGTATTGTATTGCGGCGTGCTGTTCGAGCGGGAGGCGGCCTGCCGTCAGGTGTTCGCTACCGGAGTGAACCTGATCGACGACACACAACTCGACACACAGACAGCGGCAGACGTGAAGATCAAAGTGCGGGCCATATCCCTGCAACCGGACAACAAACGAATCCGTATCGACGTAGGGGATGCCGACGGAGAGAAGCGGACGCTGCACACCTACAACAAGACCGAGCAAGAACTCAAGGCGTGGGCGGAACAGGAGCTTCGCCGCCTCAAACGCGACGGTCTTAAAGGAACCTTTACCACATTCGGGGCCGTGCTGATCGACAAACTCGACCATATCGGAATCAAGATAGATGGCGTGCGCCGTGGAATCTATCAAGTGCAGAAGAACGTGATCAAGTACGGAACCGGAGGATTCCGACAAGAAATAACCATAGGACAAAAAGTCGCAGAATGACACTCGCAGAAGCCATACGGAGGCTCGCCATGACGGGCTCCGAAATCTATTGTAAGGTTTGCACCGTGGATAGCGTGGACGAGAAGGCCCGCACGGTGGACTGCACGCCTCTCGACGAGAGCGCTCCGCTCGTGGGCGTGAACCTCCAGGCCAACCAGGAGGGAGACACCGGCGTCGTCTGTTTCCCTGCCGTGGGCAGTTACGTCATCGTGGCGTTCATCACCCCGGCCGTAGCGGCCGTGGTCCTGTGCGATAAGATCGACAAGACCCAGCTCTCGATAGGCAAGACGCGGATCACCGTGGACGCCGAGGTGGTGGACGCCTCCCTCGGCGACACCTCCTTCCGAATCACTCCCGAGGGGGTGCAGTTCAACGGCGGGAAGCTCGGGGGACTACTGAAAATCGAACAGCTCACGGAGAAGTTCAACGAGCTGATCCGGGCGTTCAACACCCATACGCATACGATACCCGTCGGAGGGGTACCCGTCACAGGAACCGCGGCGGCGCAGTCGAACCCCGCCCCGGTCGTGGTTCCGGCCGTCACTCAGGCTATGCCCGAGGTCAGGGCTTCGGACTACGAGGACGCGAAGGTAAAACATTGAGGCGATGCGAGGGATAATGATAGACCCCGAAACAGGCGACTTGATGGTCCGCAGCGGTGCGCTGGTCGTGGGTGATACGACGGCGCAGACGGCCGAAGCAGTGCTTCAGGCCATGCGTGGGGAGTTCAAGGAGTTCCCGCTGCTCGGAGCCGAAACCCTCAAGATGCTCGGCGGAACCTATAATCCGACGTGGACAGCAGATACAAAAGCGATGTTGCAGGTGTGCGGATTGTCCGTGTCGCATGTCGAAGTCAAAGACGGATTGATAACGATAGAATAATAATGGCACGGATTACACCTCAAGATAGGCAAAGCCTGCTCGACATAGCGGTACAAACCAGCGGCGGCGTAGAGGCGGCCTTCGACCTCGCAGCGGCAAACGGCACGAGCATCTCCGAACCGCTGGCACCGGAGGCGTCTCTCGAAACGGTTCCGGCGGTCGATAATTCCGTACTGGCACGATATGAAGCGCAACACATCCGCCCGGCGACGGAGCTTTCCTCCGACGAGATATCAATGGCACCTTACGGCGGTATCGGGTTTATGGGTATCGAGATAGACTTTATGGTACGATGAGAACGATCGAGGAAATCAAGGAAACGATCTGCGCGGATTTCATGCGCAACGAATCGGCTGCAAAAGTATATGGATTCACCGCAGGGGATAGTTTCTCTGCGCATTTTTGCATTTTGTCGATAGAAAGCATTCTGTTCTACATTTTCGCCGTTGCGGCGTGGGCGCTGGAGAAGCTCTTCGACACGTACAAGGGCGAAATGGATACACGCATCGAGGAGATCATCCCTCACCGTCCGCGGTGGTACCGCGACAAGGTGCTTGCGTTCATGAAGAGCAAGACGCTGATCGCGGACACGGACCGCTACGACACCGAGGGGATGACCGAGGACGCCATCGCGGCGGCGCGGGTGGTCAAGCACGCCGTGGCGGTCGAGAACCGGGACGCTTCGCTCCTGACGATCAAGGTCGCGGGCGAGAAGGACGGCAAGCGGTGCAGGCTCGACGCCGAGACCGAGGCGCAGCTTGCGGCCTACATCGCCGAGATCAAGGACGCGGGCGTGCGCACGGCGCTGGTGAACATCGACCCCGACCGCTTCAACTGCGAGGCGGACGTGTACTACGACCCGATGCTCGTGGCCGAAACGGTCGAGAGCGCCTGCCGCGAGGCTGTCCGCAGCTACATCGAGAACCTGCCCTTCAACGGCGAATATACGAACATGGCGCTCGTCGATGCGCTCCAGACGCTCGACGGCGTGCGGATCGTGGAGTTCCGCGGGGCGACGACCGTCGCGGCAGGCGAGGAGGTGCTGGTTACGATCGACGCGCGGTGCATCCCGGCCGCGGGCTATTTCGAGATGGGCGACGTCGTACTCAATATGAAGGCATACAATGGATAAGTACGACGTGAACTTCAAGCGCCTGGCGCTCCTGCTGCTGCCGACCTTCTGGCGGCGGCCGCTCTTCGCCGCGATGGCCTACGCCGCCGTGTCGCCCCTGCAATACCTGCACACGCGGTTCATCCTCTGGAAGCGCGAGAGCGACTACCGCCTCGAACACAACGGCCAGGTGTGCTACCTGCGGGCGCTGCTGAACGACAAGTTCGATCCCATCGACCGAAGGATCACGATCACCGAAACTGTCGAAAACGTGGGCTTCATCACCCTACGCAAACGCGAGGAGGACGCCGAGGTGCTGGTCCCGCGCCGCGGATCGGGCCGGATCCTGATTCTCAACCGCCGCGGCTACGGCGGGGTGAGCGGCTACGACTTCTGGGTGAATATCCCGCTGGCGCTCTATGACAAGCTGGACATCACGCAGGTCCGGGCCGTGGTGGATGCGTACAAGCTGGCTTCGAAACGATTCTCCATAAACTACATTTGACGATGAAACAGATACAGGGCAGGTTCCTCCTGCAATCGAACAAAGACTTTCCGGCCGACTGCGAGATGCTCGACTACATGCAGACCAACGCGCACGTGGTGTCGATCATCGGCAACCTGGCGGGCGACAAGGCGATCCTGCTGGGATGCGCACTCACGGGCGGCGGCACGCAGCGGAACGAGGGCTACGTGTTCCTGCGCACGAAGGAACACCCCGAGGGGGAGGTGCTCTACTGGGAGGGCGGCTCCATTTCGGGCGGTATGTACCTCAAACAAACTACGATCTCGGTACAGGCCCAGGGATACGAATATCCGCAAGCCTACGTCGAGCGGTCGCTGGCTCCGGGCGTCGGCGAGGAGAACTACAAATGGGCGGATTTCCGCGAGGCGCAGTCGCTGCCCGAGCTCGAAGCGCAGATCGTGGCATTGCAGACCGCCCTGGCCAAGATTCAACGCACGCCGCTGGGCATGGTCGAAATCTGGGCAGGATCCCGTATCCCCGACGGCTATGCTCTCTGCGAAGGGCAGCAGCTCAAGCAATCGGAGTACCCCGAACTCTACAAGGCCATCGGCAGCACCTACAACAACGCCTACGACTGCAACGGCCGGAAGCTCTCGACCACGAGCGGCTATTTCCGCCTGCCCGACCTGCGCGGCCGCTTCGTGGTGGGTTACAACGTCAGCGATGCCGACTACGGCAGCTACGGCAAGGTGGGCGGCGAGAAGAAACACACGCTCACCGTCGATGAAATGCCCCCGCATGCACACGGGGAGAATCTTTGGGCCGGAGGTAACGGCAGCTGGCGCAGCGGCGGCAGCAACTCTTATCCCGAAGCCGTATCGTGGCATGACCGCACGACGCCCTTTGGAACGACGGACCGCACGGGCGGCGGCAGCTCGCACGAGAACCGACCGCCCTATTACACGCTGGCCTATGTCATGCGGACGAAGTAAAATTCTTATCACGCGATTACAGAATGGCAATCAGAGTACGTGCGCAACTGCGCAAATGGTTCGGCCGGGGAATGTACCCGACGGCCGAGCAGTTCTCGGACCTCTTCGACAGCTTCTTCCATAAGACCGAGGACAAAATCCCGATGAGCGGGGTCGAGGGGCTTACCGACCAGCTCAACGGGAAATACAATACGGCCGAAGGGCGGGAGCTGGAGAAGAAAGTGCAGAAAGTAACCGACGACCTCTCCGTCCATGTAGCCTCCTCCGAGAAGGCGTTCAATGAGGTCCAAAATGACATCGAGGCGCTCGACCGCAAGATCGACGACGAGGCGCAAAAACGCGAACAAGGCGACGCCGCGACCCTTCGAGCAGCCAATGAACACACCGAGGCGGTCGTCGCAGAAGAGGCCTCCGCCCGCGAGAGCGGTGACCGCACGACGCTCCAGTCGGCCAAAGACTATGTGGACAAGGCCATCGCCGAACTGGTCGATGGCAGCCCTGCGGCGCTCGACACGCTCAAGGAGCTGTCGGCCGCCCTGGGCGACGATCCGAATTTCGCCACGACCGTCGCCACGCAGATCGGCCGAAAGGTCGATAAGGTCGCGGGCAAGGGGCTTTCCACCGAGGACTACACCTCCGAGGAGAAGGCCAAGCTGGCAGGAATCTCATCGGGGGCGAACAACTACCGGCACCCAGCCACGCATCCGGCTTCGATGATCGAGCAGGACACCACGCACCGCTTCATAACCGATACGGAGCGATCGACCTGGAACGGCAAGGCATCGACGGCCGTCGCAACCCAGTCGGCCGACGGTCTGATGTCGTCGGCCGACAAGAAGAACCTCGACGACCTGCTGGGCGGCGGGTTCGTCATCCAGTGCAAAATACCCGGCATACAATAGAACAATGGCTACGAAAAACATACCCACACGCATTCAGCATCCCGTTTATTCGGCCGCAGGGCTCAAGGCTGCAAACCCCGTTCTGCTCGAAGGCGAGATCGTTTACGAGTCCGATACCGGACGCCATAAACTCGGCGACGGGACGACGGCCTGGAACACGCTGGCCTATGCCTCCGATGTCGAAAAAGTGCCCGCATTGCGATGGAAGGTGCAGGAGCGGATGCTCTGCGTCAAACCCGCGACCGACCCTGCGGATCCGATTCTGAAACGCTGCAGCGTAGGGATACTCCACTACAAGAACGCACGAGTCCGAAAATCGAGCGCCGGGCGGCCGCGTCCGGCGAATAGCGGGTTCAAACTCGTACAGGACAGATTTTCACGCGACGAGTTGTCGTGGACATCGATACGCATCGATCCGATCCCGTTCGAGTCCGGCAAGACGGATAAGAACGGCTGGCTTCCGGTGATCTCCGTAGATGCCCTGTTCGACAGGTGGGTGACACGGATCGGCGATGCGTCCTATTCCGGAAATACCAGATTCGAACTGCACAGAGGAATCAACATCTGCGATCGAGGGGCCGGGCCGGACGATTTAGGGAAGCAAAAGATGCACGTGTCATTCTACTCCGGCGTAGTCCTTTTCGTCGGCGATGCCCGAAGACGCATCGAAGGACCGCGCAGTCATTTCAAAGTTACGGCGAACAACTACAATTTAACTCCGTCAATCGTACATATCTGAATATTCTGGTGACGGGGACGCAGGAAGTATGACTCCTACGGGGGGAAATATGATACAGCGCACTCATTTCGGGGATGCGGATATACGGACTCGTCACCTTTTTTTGAAACCCGATCGATATGAGCAAGACCATACAGAGCCGGATCCAGCATCCGGTATATACCGCCGCGACACTCTCGGCCAAAAATCCCGTCCTGTTGAAAGGAGAGGTCGTCTATGAATCGGACACACGCAAACACAAAGTCGGAGATGGCTCCACCTCATGGAACGCCCTGCCCTATGCCGGGGGAGGGAATTTTGAGGGGCCTATTTCGGCCTCGAACATCACACAGGACGCAAACCACCGTTTCGTGACCGACACGGAGAAAACGACCTGGAACGGTAAGGCATCGACGACTGTCGCCACCCAATCGGCAAACGGACTTATGTCGGCCGCAGACAAAAAGAAGCTCGATGGTGTAGCCACCGGAGCCAACAACTACCAGTATCCGGCCACGCATCCCGCCTCGGTGATCGTACAGGATTCGACGCATCGCTTCGTAACCGACACTGAAAAATCATCGTGGAACAACAAGGCTGCAAGGGATGTAGCGACCCAGATATCCAAAGGGCTGATGTCTGCGCTTGATAAGGAGAAGCTCGACTGTATTTCGGCGCAATGTCTTATATCGACTTCGACGACGACAGTTAGTGGAACTTTGGATTTAAGTTCCAATGTAAGTTACACCAAAGGGAAAGGGTATATTTCGTCGATACGGTTATTGGCTCAATCCGCCACTTCCCTGACTATCGACAGCACGGTTTTGGCAACTGACGATTTGCCCCTGATTGTCGAATTGGTATTGAGATGCAGAGCGGGGCTGGCAAGTAATCTGAACCTTTCTATTTTGTTGGCAGGCGATGCCAGCAACTCGAGTATCACCATTCCGAAAGGTTCAAAACTGATTACTTTGAGCTTTATGATGTTGAACGGCCATACCGATAAATATTCCTGTTATAGAGTTTCCGTAATATGATGAAAATCGTATATAATCGTTTTATTCCGTTCGGCCGCTTCACGGCATTGACCGTGCTGGTCTGGCTGTTCGTGAAAGAGGGCGTCGCATTGACGGCCCGACTACTCAATCACGAGAAAATCCACATGCGGCAGCAACTGGAGATCGTCGCCGTTTGTCTGCTGGGTACGGTGGCGGCACACCTCCTGTTCGGGGTTTCCGCATGGTGGATGCTGGCGGCCGTTCCGGCGCCCTTATTGATTTACGGCCTTTCGGTCGCAATAGAAGTTCTCCTGCCGCCCTACAACCGCGCCTACGGGAACAGTTGTTTTGAAACCGAGGCGATCTACAACCAGCACGATCCCCTCTATACCCGTCGATGGTGGCGGCATCTGTTCGCGTGGATCACCTACATCCCTAACCGCAAATATCCATACATCCCACCTGAAAAACGACCGCCGATGATGAAGAACTGATCCATAACATGGGGGCATGAAAAAGCCCCCGGCCGTTAGTGAGTCTCTTACCTCTGCACTAACATAAATGCGCCGATACGCACAACCGAGGGCAATCCTTTGGTCGCGTATCGGCGTTTTCGCATTTGTAGTTCTATGTCCTGCTGGAGTGCAGAGGTAAGAGACTGCAAATATACGAAACAATTCGACACTATTTAACCTTATAAAAAACATTTTTGCTGAATGCAGAAACAGACTGTTTACACTTCCGCCCCGCTGCCGTTCCAGGGGCAGAAACGCCGTTTTATCGGCGAGTTCCGGAAAGCCTTATCCCAGTTTCCCGATGCGGCTACATTCGTCGATCTGTTCGGCGGAAGCGGCCTCTTGTCGCACGTCGCCAAACGGGAACGACCCGACGCACGGGTCATCTATAACGACTTCGACGACTTCCATCTGCGGCTGGAAAACATCCCAAGAACCAATGCATTGCTCGCCAAAATTCGAAATTTGGTGGGGGGGGGAATTTCAAAAGGGGAACAAATACCCCAAGAACAGCGGGTATGTATTCTCGAAGAGATTCGTAAAGAAGAAGAAACAGGGTTCGTCGATTACATCACGCTTTCGGCATCATTGCTGTTTTCGAGCCGCTATGTGCGCTCGTTCGATGAACTGGGAAAGGAAAATCTATACAACTCCATCAAGCAGACCGACTATGTCGCAGACGGGTATCTCGACGGAGTTGAAAACGTAAAGGCCAATTACCGAGAACTGTTCGCGCAATACAAAGACACGGAGAAGGTCGTGTTTCTCGTCGATCCGCCGTATTTATCGACCGACACAAAAACCTACAAATGCTACTGGAAATTGGCCGACTATCTCGACGTGCTGAAAGTGCTCGAAGGACATGCGTACATCTATTTTACCTCGAACAAGTCGCAGATCATCGAACTCATCGACTGGTTTACGCGGACACAATTCGACACTAATCCCTTCGCCGGAGCACAACGGCGCGAAATAAATGTGACCATCAACAAGCAGGCAAAATATACCGACATTATGATGTTCAAGAACATCATAAAAAGCGAAATACCGGCTGCTTAAAAGACAAACTTTCTACAATAGTAGAATATACGGATAATTATTCGAAATACAAAAATATTCAGTAAATAATTTTGTTAAAAATCAGGCGTTTGAAGGCGTTTTAATTCGTCCCCGATTAAAAGGTGGTTAAACGATCTTCAAACGCTTTTTGATACCTTCGAAAATTACACTTTTTTGTACATTTGAATTGGGAAAACGGTACATTTGAATTCCCCGATTATAGTTCGAGGCGCGGGATCAAGGCGTCGATGTCGGTCTTGGTAACGACGAAATCCTTGTTGTAGCGGGCTTGTACATAGGCATCCTGTAACAGATTGAACAGGCGCCGCTCCTCCTCCGTATTTCGAGGGAAAACCGATACCAGTTGCAGCGTGTGCGTCTTGCAGCGATCCATCAGAATTTCCAGCGCATGATCTTTATAGCCGTAAAGGATATATACCAGCGGAATGGTACGCAGGTAATTTTCCGCAGCTTGATGTAGATGGAAAGAGGCCATTTTATATTTCTGCAACCCGGCATAGTAACGTGCTCCTAACAGAAAATCGCTGGCGAACTGGAATTTTTCGCTGAAATAGTCGCGGGCGATTTGCGCGATTTCCGCATAGTTCAATTTTCGGCATCGCGCCAGTTTGAACTCCTGCGAGGAGTAGAGCATGATTCCCTGCTTTTTGATTTCATGGTAGAAGTATTGTCCCAGTTCGAGGTTTTTATTCAGCCGGGAAATACTTTCGTTGATGAATTGCGGCCGGGTGTAAAATTCGCTTTGTTTGTTTTCGAAAAACCGTTCGGTGATGCGGGCGTAAACGTCGTATTCCTTCAGGCCGAGCCTTCGGCGCGTGACGATCAAAATGTCGTAGTCGCTCATGAAAAAGGTCGTCACCCCGTAATCCCGCCGACGGTCGCAATCGACGTACATATCCCGGGCGTAACTGCCGTAAAGAATAATCATTACGCAATCTTTTATTTCGTTTCGGATGATCTCCACAAGTTGATGCAGATCACGTCTTTTTTCCGCAGGCAGGAAGTTGATCGAACTTTTCATGCATACAAAGTTAGCAAGAAAATTGAAACGCCTAATTTTTACAATGAAATTAAAATACTATATTTGTGCGTAGTATTTTCGCGCGATGACGTTTGTTGTAGTGGGGCGGCGTGTGTCGTCCGGGAACAAATAAGCAGTTTGGATGCAATGCGGAAATACGGTAGTTCGGCGTAGCCGACAGACATAAAAGGGTACACAACTCCTGATATAGATTGATACATCCAAAGAAGCTGTAAATCAGAAAGTAAGAATTGCTCCTACGGAATAAGTAATTTTTGGTTGGTATGAAAAAAACGGATTATTCTTCCTGGAGAAGATTGGAGCGCGTGATTGAATCTTCTGGATTGACAATCAATTCATTCGCCAGATATGTCGGGTTGCCGCGAGGCGAAAATCTTTATCAGATCAAGCGGGGAAATTATGGAGTAAGCCTTGGTGTGGCTAAAAAGATCCATGCGAAATTTCCGCAGTATCCGATTTCCTGGTTGATGCACGGTGAAGCCGAATCCGCTGCTACGCCGGAAGGCGATGCTTTTGTCGTTCGGATTCCTGTATATCGGGACTCTTCCGTGGCGGAGTTTCCGCCCAAGGAGGTTCCAGAACGGTATCTGCTTCTTTCTGCCGAAGAGGCTCGGGGGGCTCAAATTGCATTATGCACGGACGATCAATTCGGAACGGTTTTGCAGCATTGGCTCGTGTTGCTGCGGGAGCCGGACGGAGAAGTTATAAACGGGAGAGTTTATTTCGTTATGACGGAGTGTTTCTATCTGTTTTGTTCCGTCTATCGTATCGAGGGGGATCCTGCTCGTCTGCGGTTGAAATCTTTGTTTGCAACTGCAGACGACGACCTGGAGGTCCGATGCGAAGAGATTTGTGTGATGTGGCCGGTTTGTGGGGCTATTTGCGGATTAAAATAGATTCGTAGTATACGGGTTTCCGAAGAATAGTGTTGTTTTTTGTCGGAATAGTCTTATCATAATGTAAATAGGAAGGTGTTTCAGAAGTGAATTTATGCTGAAAAAAATTAAATTCGCTCTTTCCGAAGGGATTTTGCATAATAAGAAAACACTGATTGCCGAACCTGGAAAAGAATAAGGCGATCGCTTTATTCTCTTATTTGTCAATCGAATATAAAAATAAAAAAGGATGGATTCGAAAAATCCATCCTTTTGAAAGTTGCTTTGTGCGGATAAAGGGACTTCCGCATGAATGTAAGCCCAATGTATATCAACGAATTGCGACGGCTTTGGCTTCTGTCCCCACATCGCCTACCGTCATTTTGCACGGTCTTGCGCCCGCCTGCCCGTTTCGCCTGCGCGGCCGCCGTATCTCCTTGCATGACATTATATTATTCTAATTGAATTATGCGGTTTGGATAATATCTTCCGGTTAATGCCCGATTACTGACGATGTGAATGCAGAGTATGGATATTTGTTTGTATAGTTCGGTTTTCGTATCTTTGTTTTGCTTTAATTTTAAATTGTTTTTATTATGAAACTGAGGTTGTGTTTTTTTATGCTTGCATTAGGGATATGCGGAGCAGTCGTGCAAGGTTGTGATGACAATGATGATAACTTGGATGTTCTTGATAAATTGCAGGCTGCATTTTCTCAGAAATATCCGGAAGCCAGTCCGAAATGGAAAACCCGGAGTAATTATTACATTGCGGATTTCCAGAACCAGAATTATGCAGCCGAGGCCTGGTTTACTTCCGATGCCGTTTGGCTGATGACCGAAACGGATCTTCCTCATGCGTCTTTGCCTGAGGCTGTTAAAAATGCGTTCAAGAACAGCGAATATGGACAGTGGAGCCTGGATGATGTGGATATGTTGGTGCGAGAAGGCATGGAGCCGGTCTATGTTTTGGAGGTAGAGCAGGGCCCGCGGGAGATGGATCTTTATTACAACGCGGAGGGAATTCTGATCAAGGTGGTGGAAGATTCCGAGGATGATTCCGAGGATTATCTGCCGATTGAACTTCCCGAAGAGGTGAAAAATTTTCTGCAGGAGAAATATGCGGCATCCAAAATTGTTGAAACGGATCAGGAGCACGGGCAGTTTGAGGTGGATATTATTCATGACGGAGTTGCCAAGGAGGTGCTTTTTGACAACAGCGGGAATTGGCTTTCCTCATCTTGGGAGATCAGTCTGGATACTCTTCCGGAAGTCGTTAAAACTGCGATCCGGCAGGAAATTAACGATAAGTATGTCGGTTATGAAACCGACGATGAGCCGGAACTGGTAGAAACGCCGGACGGGAATTATTATCGAATCGAGCTGGAAGCGGAAGATGACAGGGAGGTGATTCTCAAAATCCGGGAAGACGGATCTTTACTGCAGTAGATTCGTTTGAATAGGCATACCGACAGGCAGATGAAAATCTGCCTGTCGGTATGTTCGTATTATATCATTTGTTTTAATAGAACGATTTACCTATGAAAAAAATCGGTTTGCTGCTATTTTTGCGGTATTCACTTGCTCTTTGTCCGCACAAAATAGGCTTTCCGTCTTTATCGGAAATTCCAATCGGTATGCTTCGGTCGATTTGTCGGATTTCCGTCGGCGCCTCTGTGTGGAATACGATATTTCGGCAGAATCGCTCAATGATTATTACCGGCGTTGCGGCAGAGATTGGGGGCATGTGGGCCTTGCACTGGAGATCGCCTGAACCTCGGGACGAAGCATGCGCGATGTCTGTGACCATTACAAACGTTATAAATGTGAGGGCTGGGGGCGGATTCTGATCGAACTGAGAATCGGTCCCGAGTCGTCGTATCGTGTTCCGTTCTATGATCGGGTGCATTGTTATAGCGATTACTGGCACGAGCATTACGACTCCTATTGCAAACGGCATGGGAAGTATCTCCGCACAAGCACGGGTATAAGAAACACCCGAAATACGGGAAGCGGAAATACGGGAGATATCATGACGACGACGATGACGATTGAGTGACCGGTAATAATTCCATATAAATCATTATACGTATAATTGTTTTATGAAAAAGATTTTATTGGTTCTTGTTTGCAGTTTGTTTGCTTTCGAGACGGTTTCGGCTCAAGGGAAAAACGCCGTGGGATTACGGTTGGGAGATGGCGTGGAATTTCTTTATCAATGCGATCTTTCGTCTCGGAATTTTTTGCAATTCACGCTGGCGACTCCTCATTTTGAAGGGCTGTCCGTTACGGGAATCTATAATTGGCGCTGCTGCCGGTGGAATTGGACACCCCAGACTTGCGATTGGTATCTGAATGTCGGTGTGGGTGGAGCCTTGGGACTTTATGACTTTGACGATTCGGGTTTTTTGCTCGGTGTGGCCGGCTCCTGCGCTTTCGGCTGTCATTTCAAAAATGCCCCGATCTCTTTGGAGGTAGATTACCGTCCTGTGATCGGAGCTGTGATCGGCGGTGGACATGACGGCTTCTTTGATCCCGGATTCTGGAATTTCGGATTGTCCGTCAAATTCCATTTTTGAAACTATGAATGATCGTTATATATTCTTAATAGCCGTTTAAGTAGGAACGGCTATTCGATAAATCTCTGAACACGAACTGTATTGAAAAACAAATAAAAAGGTAGAAAAAACGAGAGATTTATTTTTGGTACTGATATACATATCTACACTGGAAAATCTTAGAAAGGTTAGTTCGAAAATCTTATGATTCTAACCTCTTGTAAATTACGTCAAAATGGTATTTCTGTTAAGTTCTGAAAGTCTTGTCCATTTCTGGAAATTGAAGTTATTTTCCCATTCTTTCCCTTTTTCCGTTTGGTGGCAATACAGGAGAATCACAAATGTCATTTGATTTATTTAAATAATGGATTATACCTATTTATACAAACATAGCTATCAGAGAATTGATGAAATTCAAAATTTGCTACCATATGATATCTTCATATCCAGCTATGTAAATTCACAGAGAGTGCAGGAGCCTGCAGATAACATTCAAGCAGGTCAAAAAATATGGTTTGCAACAGAAGAAGAAGGTCGGGATCTATATCTATCTGGAAAAGATGTTACGTTTGTCAAAGCGAATGAAGATTATGCTCCAATTACAGAAAAATTAGACACATTACAATTATCTGGCAAGTCTGTTTGTGTGGATGCAACTGGTTGCAGGGGCCCGTATTTGATGTTTCTAATGCGGTGCATGTCTATGTATAAGATTAATAAGTTTGATATATTATATACTGAACCCACACAATATAGATGTGCTTAAAACACTCAATTCTCTGACTTTTTTACGAAGTAAAACAGATGCATGGAAGGTCTGGTATCCATACGTCAAAGGACGACAATGATTTGCTTATTATAGCAGCAGGATATGATCATAGTCGTATTGTAGAGTGGCAACCAAAAAGAAAGGATGCAAGAAAAAAAGTGTTGTTATTTGGTTTTCCAGCCATTAGTCCTGGTATGTTTCAGGAAAATATCTTAAGAGCGCATGAGGCTGAAGCGGCTATAGAAACGGAGTGCTTTAAAGATATGGACTCGAATATATATGCACCAGCATATGATCCATTTGTTACAGCGCAGGCTATAAGTGAGTACGTTGAAAAGCAGAACAAGCGAGCACCCATTACAAATATCTACCTGTCCCCATTATCTACGAAACCTCATGCTCTTGGTATGGCTTGTATTTTTTATGGGAACATGGATTTAATAAAAACATTAGTCTGATTTATCCGTATTGTCAACAATATATAACTGATAATTCCGATGGAATTGCTCGTATCTGGCGATATGAAATTCAACTACCTTAAGTAAGAGAAAGCTAAACTATTAATATCGTAACACGAAGTAATAAAAATATATTTAAAGTTTATTGTGGGATTATAGGATAACCCAATTATATATTATAGTATGTTTGCAGTAAAGAAGACAATACAAATATGGCAAAGATTACGGTACGGGACACAAATGTTACAGTTATATTGCTCAATGAGAACGACTATATCTGTCTGACGGACATCGCGCGATACAAGAGCGACGACTCGAATGCGGTGATCGGCAATTAGTTGCGCAATCGGAATACGATCGAATATCTCGGAATTTGGGAAAGCCTGTATAATCCGGATTTCAAACCCCTCGAATTCGAGGGGTTTAGAAAGGAGGCCGGACTGAATGCCTTTACCCTGTCGCCGCAAAAGTGGATCAATACGACCAATGCCATCGGTATCATTTCCAAATCGGGGCGTTACGGAGGAACCTATGCTCATAAGGATATTGCGTTCAAATTTGCGAGCTGGATTTCCGTAGAATTCGAGTTGTATATCGTCAAAGAGTTCCAGCGGCTGAAAGAAGAGGAACAGAAACAACTCGGCTGGAGTGCCAAACGCGAACTGTCCAAAATCAACTACCGCATCCATACCGACGCGATCAAACAAAACCTGATTCCGGCCGAAGTGACCGCGAAACAAGCGAGCATCATCTATGCCAACGAAGCCGACGTGTTGAATGGGGCCATGTTCGGCATGACTGCAAAGACGTGGCGCGAGCAGAATCCCGACTTGAAAGGTAATATCCGGGATTATGCAACCATCAACGAACTGATCTGTCTGTCCAATATGGAAAACCTCAATGCCGTATTCATCGACCAGAAAATGCCTCAGGGCGAACGGCTCGTAAAACTCAACCGGATCGCTATTCAGCAGATGCAGGTATTGGAGAGCAATGACGAACGGAAACTACTGAAATAGCGCAATGGATCTCCGTAAGATCAACAGTTATATGATTCTGCTGGCGATAGTCGTTGTCGTCGGCTTGTTCGTGTCCACGGTCGCGCGACTGGTGATATTGGCAAAAGGGGTGGATGCAGGTACGGCGAATCTTGTTTTTCTGATTATGCTGGGTACCTGTGCGATAGCCTATCTGACCATTTTGGCAGCATTTTCCAGCATTGCGGATTTCATTGCCGATAAAATTCTCCCGAAGATAGCCCGAAAGAAGGCTCTTACTGCTGAAGCGACCAGGATTCCACCGATCGATGATATACCCGATTCGGATGTCGAGCAAATCAAGCAGGAGGCAGACAAACGATTTCTCGAACGGCAGAAAGAACAGATCGAACTGTTCCGACGTTATGGGCATAGAGAGGTAGGTCCCTACATCACTTCCGATGAACTTGTGCGTCTCGATCGCTACATCGAATATTATGCATGCAGGAATCCGGCTCGACAGAACTTACTCCTATTCGTCCGCAAAAGTTGAAAAATGCCGATCTATTCCATTTCGGATGGAACATGGCACACTATTTCGGACGACCGAAACAGGAGGTAGTGCCGTGGCTGAAATCCGCATTTGCTCCGCTTGCCGAGTTGGAGGATTCCTATATCAAAGGGAAACTATATTCACCACAGACACGTCAATTCACCATCCCCAACATTCCCGGCTATATGGCCGAACACGGCGGCTGATTTTCCCTTCAAAAAGATATTTCAGGGAGATTTTAAGGAGATAGCGAGTGTTTTTGATCTCCGAAAAATCTCCCTTTTTATTTGCCCCGGTTCCGATTGGACGGAACGAACGAATCCAAGTTTAATCTAAAAATTTCGATTATGAGTTTAAGGGATTTATTGGAGTCGGGGGCAAACGTCAGCGTGACGGTGACGCTCGACGATTTGAGAGCGATTTTCAACGAAGCGGCAAAAGGCGGAAGAATTTTTGGAGCGCTTAGGAATAGAGATCAAAGACCGCGAACAGGGCCGGGGAATGCGGACGAGATAGAGTAAAATCTATTTCTGCGTATAGCTTATATGGGCAATACCCCGAATGAGTGGTTGTTCGTCTGCGAATTATTTTCTATTTTTGTAACGTCGAGCGTAGTAATGCGTTCGGCAGACATACTGAAAGTGTTTTCGCACTGTCTTTACAACGAAATCTGACAGTTTCAAAAAGAGAAAAGACAACGAATGACACTCATTTCTTGTTTAGATTATGGCAAGGGATACGTTCAGTGTTCCCATACCCCATATCTACTCAAGTGTGGGGTATTGCATCGTTTATTTTCTCTTGGGTTTTGTCAGAACCTCGTTGTAGATAAGCGAAATCAGCTCCACACTTGAACTTAAATAAGATTTCTATATTATTGACAGTAAGTAACAAATTGTACTTTACTCCATAGTTTGATACCAAGAAGTTCCCATTTGTAGTAAATGAATTATCGCCATAAAGGTTGGCTTTCACAATCACAAGGAGCATATGGTGGATGTTGATTGTGGAATCCACATCCTTATAGAAACGAGGGTTCGCCCTGTTTCGCTGTTCTAATGAGAAGCGTGGTAAATCTATTGCGGCAAAATTTCTTCTTTTTTCTTTCAGAAATTCTTGTTAAAAGATTGATTTTCCTTCCGCCTTTTATATGTCAAGTTGAGGTACTCAAGCCATATTATTTCTAAATTCACTTCAAATCCGTATTCTTCTTTTTCCATTCCTTGGCCAAATCAGTTAGACGGTACTTCTGCTTAGGATGGTTCGGACGATCGGGATATAGTCGTTCGATTGCACCTTCAGCCAATGCAGGTTGGATATAGTTTTTCCTAAATTTCCTCACGTCACTTAGTCCGAACAGATTAATCAGGTCTTTAACCGAGTAAAATGACTCTTCCATTTTAGCAATCAATAATTTAACCTGAGACGAACTAGTTTCCAACTGGTTCCTAGCTGGTTCCTTATTGGTTCCCAACTGGTTCCCAAGTTGGGGCGTACTTGAGTCGTACTTAGGTCGTTTGAACGTTACGATTACAAATCCACCGTCGCATCTCCATGATGGATCTTCCACACCTTGCTCACGGCAGGCATCCATGATACGCTTGGCTCCACTGCCCCAACTTTCAAGATATGTTGATTTATAAAGGGCTTCGGCAATCTTCAGATTGTACGGATATGATTCATGTGGTTTTTTGATTGATTCTGGCGTAATTTGCGGAGGGAATATGCCGGGATTCGCAATCTCTATGCGGTCATCATAGATAGCGATGCTATTTGTCAAGTTATATTTTTCCCATTGTCGGTGGCAAAGAGAGTTTATAAGTGCTTCCCTCAACGCCTTGTATGGCACTTCTAGTTTTTCCTCTCGCTGAAGGCTATGATTAGTTATCTTGCCACTAAGATTAAGGTGTTTAAAAAAGAAAGCCATACCAGCATCAAGAAGGTCGAAGAATCCACCCTCAGCACGTTGGTTGTCGATAAACTCATTCTTGTCAGTTCCTATGAAACGAGCCATTCTCAACCGAAACTGTGGGAACTCATCAATGTTGTCCGAGAACAACATTGCGGCACCATTTGTGGGTACACCGTTTTTCAGCAATTTCCATTTGGCCAAAATCTCTTCTATCGAGGTACTCATGGCACTTACTGGAATACGACCGCCCTCTACGCCAAGACGTATACAACCTCTGATATGTTTTTCGTTTAAATCTGCAAGAGTGACACTATCTGCCGTTTGTCCCTCCCAGGAATACAGTTGGGGTTGATGCGCACGAATACGCTCATCATACATATCGTGCGGCATGACTTTCGTTGTACTTTCGATTTTGTAATAAGGACAACCATGAAAGGTGTGTGGACGCTCGCCCCAAACCCAACCGTCGAAGTGCATTGCAATAATTTTGTTGCCAGGATAGTCTGGCACATCAACATATTCAATATGGACATCAACAGCTGGGTCAATTCCTGCGAGAGCCTGAGCGATTTCCCGTTGGGTGTTATCTGTAACTTCTTGCCCGATTATCTTCAGTGACTTAGGTGCAACACCAAAAATCAGCCATCCTCCCTCGGTATTGAGGAAGGCGCATGCCGAATGCATACCGTCCTTCAACTCACCGGTAGTTTTCTTTAGCTCCAGAGTCCGCGACTCATCGGATGCTATTAGTTTTTTTATATCGTCAAGTGTCATTGCATTTTCAATAAGTTTTATATTCCAATTTAAACTTTTTCGATGATCCAACCGAATTTATCCTCGACATATTCGCAGAATTTATCAAATTGACCACCCCATTGGTGGCAGACAGCAAACTCGACTCCGTCGATAGTTGTAAATTGATTTGAAGAACCAAGAAAGTAACGATTCTCGTCATCAAACCCCTTTTTTATGCGATACTGTATGCTCTCAACGGTATTTATAACTCCATAGCTACCTTGAAGCTCTTTAGGAAATACATCAAGCATTTCACGCCAAGTTACTCTAGGATGGAGTTTCATATAAAGGGAAACGACAGAATGTACGATTCGACGCTTGTTCTGTGGTTCGCCTCCGTTCAGAGAATATTTTGCACGGCCTATAACCGCTACATTATTCGAATGCTTTATTTTTTGGGCTGATGAGGTTGTCGTTGGCTCGTTGTCATCCTTTTCTTCTATGTCGAAGGTAACCTCAATGCCAAAATATTCACCAATCTGTTTCATCAGCTCAATTTTATTTGTTGTGCTGCTATGGGTGTTGAGCCAATAGCCTCCGTTTAGCGGTTTGCAAAATGCGATATATTTTAGGTTTCTAGTCTTATCAACAAGATAGCCACCACGGAAAGGAATTTTCATTTGATATACCAGTTCTGGGCCAACAAGATTGATAAATTCGATGAACTTTTCGGTGGAATTGCCGTTTGAGATTATATAATCATTAAAAGAAATAGAATTGATAACAATCCAAGGGGCACGAGTTTGCTTATCTATCTCTTTTATGGACTCAGTAGGTGAAACTATTTCTGCTTTGAGTATTGGTTCGACATCCGTCTCTTTTTTATCCGAAAAGTATGTCTCAATGAACTGGATATATAGACGAATAGTTTGAGGAGAACCCGAATTTGTTCTCTTAGCCTCAAAGTCAGCCTGAACATCGTCATAAAGTTGTGATAGTATTCGTAGGTCTGTTAGATTATAGAGATAACCGGAATGATGATATTTTAAGACCTTATTCCGCATGTAATTACTTCTAGTAGCTGTACAATACACATTGACCGTAGATGGAGAATAGCTTCGTCCGTGATTATTTTTTATCATTGATAAAAAAGCACGAAAACCTCCTAATGTACATTTGATGTTTTTAAGTGATGCATCTATGCTTTGCTCTAGCTCGTGTTTTACGGGAACTACAACAATGTTTGATGGAGAAAGATTTTCTGTATATACATCAGTCATTTTGTCTTTGATAAAATTACGCACTTCCATCTCATGCTTCTTGGAGAAAATCCAACCAGCACCTTCGTGCAGTTTATCATTGAAATATCCACCTATCTCTTTGAATTTTTCAGAGTAATGCATGGTATCACCATACACAGCTATGGCCTTATCAGAATATTCAACTATGCGAACAATTGCATCCGTAGCAGATGTGGATGCAGGTTCCGGAGTGATAATCCCCGAATAAGTAGCATCTGTTTTCTGCATCTCAATAATACCATCATCTTGAGAACTACATTCGTATTTGTCTCGGACAAATACAGTAGAGCCGGATTTGCAGAAAGAATAATCAAGCTGCTTCCCGCCATCGAATTGCAAACTCATATCAACCGAGCACCTCAACCAAGATATCTTGCGGCTTAGAGTTTTCATCATTTCCGGAAGCACATCTTCTTTGAGATATTGCAATTCAATGTTGTTGATTTCTTTACGTATTTCTGCAACAACATCCTCCCCGCCCTCTTTCAGTCTGTCGAGGGATTCATATAGCTCTTTCAGCTTTGATATGTCGGTATTAGACGGCATTACTTTAATTCAAATATTGGCATAGGTTTGGAGAAGGAACTTTCATGGTCGATGTTTGCACATTGACGACGAATAATATCTCTACGATGAACAGCCGGTTTTAAACAATATGTATAAAACTCAGCAATATCCATATCCTCCTTTTTGAGAATGTGTGGAAACAGTAGCTTCAGATAGGCTGAAGCAATACGCTTTACGGCTTTCAGATGGCGCATATCGGCACCCTCCGGAACTGCGATAGATTGATTTACAATTGTAGCATACTCCGTTGCGGTTCTGAGTTGGTGTAAGACCTCCGAGAAAAATTCTACGTTCAAGGTCCAGTCGCACAGTGCCATGTCATTGGTAATGCGTGGAAGCAACCAACCTTCTATAAACCCGTGGAATCGGTCGAGAAGAGCAGACTCTTTAAATGCTTCTGGAAGTTCTTCTACATAATTATCGGACATTGGGAAACCATCTTCCGATAAAGGTATATTACCAAGAAGAATCAGGCCACACTCAGACATGAATTCGTAATTATCAACGTTCGTCTTACCGTATTCGAGATAGTTTTTAAGGATAGAACGCATCTCCATGGTATCAGTGAAAGTAATAGACTGAATCTCATCAAGTGCTACAAGGTCATGATGGAGCATAATTCCTGGTGTTTTGCGGGACTTGTCATAAAAGAGCTTGGCACGGGAAACTTTACCCCCACCAATAAGCCAAACGAACTTTGACAAATTGCCGAAAACATAGGATTTACCAGTGCCCTTGGGTGCCAGTTCAATCAGGTTTAGACGAGGCTCGATGAACGGTAGCAAACGAGTCAGAAACTCCAGTTTTTGAGTTTTGCCAGAAAAGGCTGATGGGGTATACTCCATAGCCGAAATAAGCACATCAATCCATTCATCGGTTGTAAATTTCTTACGGCACTCTCTGAACGAATTGAGATCAAGGCGTTCGAGTGGACGGAAAGGTTTATATTTCGACATTTCAATATACCCTTTCTCCTTATCTTGCGGTGGAATATAAACAAGTTTGATAATTCCCCATTTTTCTCCGTCAATCAAATCATCGGGATTTTGGTCTACAACATGCTGTGGTATTTCCGTATCAGCCATCTTTATACCCATTTCCGGAATTTGGAACTGTGTCTTGTTTTTGGCGATGTTTGTGCTTATCTCAAAACGAGTAAGCAGAGTAATAACATCGCCTTGCATGAGGCGGCTACGAATAGCATTCGGATTAAGAGGTATGTGTTCATCGAGGAATTTAACAAGAGCATCACGACGTAGTTTGCCGTTCTGATCAATATGCGTGGCTATCAGATAGTCCTTGACAAATGATGGCAGATTACGACCAACGAATACTTCATTGTTGGCTGGATTCTTATAGACAGCAGATTCTCTGAAAACCTGCCTGATTTTATCACCAATTTCACTCATAAATTAGAAATCATCTAAATCAAGACTTGAGTTAAAGCCCATACCAAAGAATTCAATCTCCAATTGTACAGGTTTCCCTCTGAAAGGAATAACCGTTATGTGATGTTTGCCCTCAGTTGCATTGGGGATGATACCCTCCCATTGCATACCATGACGAATAAGAGCTATCTCTTGACCATTGAATATGGCCTTGGATGACAGAGGCTCAGGAATAATCTTAAATGCAACCTTCCTGTCAGAAATGGGCACCTTAGCCTCGACTGGTACAATCGTGTATTTTAGAGACTTCGAGGCATCATCATTGGAAATAACAATGAATGGAACAAGCACTTCTTCAGGTGTGGCACCCCCATGAACCTCGCGAGTTGGCTTGGTGCCAAGCGACTGATGTCTGAGAGCTACTTTATATTTCTTATGGTCGCGTTCATTTTCGTGAACCACGAAATCGGTGTCGCTGACCATCGTACAATCATCTGCAAGTGGTACATATCGGCCTTCATGCTTTGTTTTAGAATCAATCTTCAGTGAGTTGCACTTGCGGGACATGGAACTAAGTCCATGATCCGAAACGATAGCGATAGTGTGTTTACCGACTTTATTATCGTCAAGAATTTTGTGGATAACTGTTTTAACAGTTTCCAGTTCTGCAATTAGGGTCGTATATTTTTGATAGCAGCCTTCGTGTGCCAGTTCGTCGAGCGCATTGAGTTTAAAGATGAGATGGTCATCAACGTCAAACGAGTTAAGATGCGTGTTCGATGGAATGGTTGTGCGAGCGATTTGCGAAAGTACGGTTTCATAACTGCTCTGTGAGTTTTCAAGCAGATAGTGAATGAACGGAATAAATTCTGCGCCGAGGCCGTCCACCCAATAGATTTTGTCTATGGGGTAAACTTGGCCATTTTGAATTTCATTCAGCAAATCGTGACTATCCTGGAACGAGTAGTACCAATTATAAAAAGATTCGGCACTCATGTTGCGTTCCTCCACAATTTCCTTGAGTTCTTCAGTATAATTATCAACCATCTTTGCCCTGCGGAATCGCTCTAGATAATCAGCTGCCCACGAGGCTATAACTTTGGTCGCAACAGATTCATAAGCAGTAAGATACCCGGCGAGGTCGGGATAAAATTCTTTAAGGCACGAAAAACCGAAGTCTTTCTCAGCCCTAAGAACATACCAGCCGAGAAACAAGATTTTCTCAAAGTCAAAGGTGGCAGTACAAAGTCGTTTTGCTTGAGAAAGGTTATCGTCCTTTTGAGCTATTTCAATGATATGATTCTTGACCCATGACTGGTGTTCCTCAGGAACAAGTGTGCGGAACAATTCGCGCTGAGATTGCATAATATATTTGCGGCTGTCAAAGTTTTGAAGACGTTCCGCATTAGTCATATAGAATATCCGCTCGGTGAGATTGACAAATAATGTGTTGGCAATCTTAAAGTCGTCGATCTCATGAAGGATATCGCGCATATAACCCGACAGTTCATCCCCTTTGTAAGCAAGTACGTAAGCTTTAAGAAGCCAACGCTCATAAGCTAGTGTTTCATCTTTTGCCCAAAGCAAAAGAATATCGTTTGCAGTTATCGTTTTTCGATTAAATAGGTCTTCAACATAGCTCGGAAAGTCGAACAACTGAACGGCGTTCTTGCCGATGTTTTGAAGCATTGCGTCCCAATATTCCAATTCTGATTCCTTATATTCTATGGGTAATGATATTTCAAGGAAGTCTGTTATGAACTTATGCGAGTTATCTACAGGCTGGAATGTGAATATTGAATCCGGCTTGGCATTCGGCCAGCGATTTAGAATTGGTGATGCGCCACACAAGATTTTATCTTTAGGTGCCTGCTTCTTCCAGAAACTAAGCCAATCACGCATGGTAGGCAATGAGCAAATATTAAGCTTGTCAGGAATGGTGTAGTTTTTGAATCTTGAGACGTATACCATTACCTTATCGTCCTTAGGCGTATAATACTGCCATATGGGGGCGCTCTCTTCAATGCGTCCAAAGGATTTGAGGAAATCTGTAAATCGATTATGCAGCCCGATGATGGGAATATAAATTCGCTTTTGAGGATGTGCAATATCTTCAGATAAGATAATATCATTAAAGAAACCCTTGAACTCGTCCTCTTTGAAAAATCGAGCAAGTTCAGAGAAGGGTGTTACGATGCTAGAAACCTTCAAGTTCCGTACGGCATCGCTCAGAGTGTCAATGTCAATAGTTTTGTCCGAGCCTAACGCAAGCTTTTCAAGATCGAACTTTTCCACGCCAAGTTCCAAAACAAGAAACTTGGTTAGTTCTCGAAATGCATCAAAGTTATTCAACATGATGAAGCGTACACAATATCGTTGTGCTAGCACATCATGTGACTTTATGTCAACGCTAATGGCCTCCTTAAGGTCATCAAGCGAGTAAAATACTATTACTTTGTCGGTTGCATCCATTTTTATAGTCGGTTGAAAAAATCTGCGGTTTCAGGATACTGTTCCAGTAGATTAAGTATGGCCATTTGCCACATGGTGTTTGGCATATTTGTGGTCTTGATTTTCTCTTTGGCCTGCTTAACGATGTCCGTTTTAGAGGTCTTGTTTTCATTGCTAGAGTCTCCATCATTACCACTATTGTTGCTGTTTTCACCATTGCCGCTACCATCATCGCCTTTCTGTCCGCCATTACCAGAGGTTTTACGGATATAGAACTGGTAGATGGCTTTCTCAACATCGGACTCTTTGCGAAATGCAATTTCACTGGGGAGTTGCGAGAGTTTTTCAAGCATCTCGTTCCACCATGCTTTCTCGATTTTGACACCTTCTATGCTATCAACGAAATTTATGAATCCTTTTTCGTAATTGTCAACATTTGTGATAAGTATTAGAAGCTCCACATGATTGTTTTTGATGTCACGATAAATCGCTTTGATTTTTTCGACTGGAGTAGCTTCCTGGGCAAAGATTGCAATAAGAGATTGTATCGCATTTCTCAAATCTTCTGACAAACCGGGAATATGGATAAGAGTCCATAGCGGTTGTTTTGCATATAGTTTGCAGAATTCTTGAATGTACCATTTTGCATTGTCAAGACTTTTAACATCATCTAGTTTTGCCTTAATTGTGTGGCCAAGGTCGAAAGTGTCATAAAGCAACTTAGTAAGGTCACTTTCTTCCTTCGATCCAAAACGAAGAAACATCTTTGGGTTTGAATCAGATTTACCGTCCTTCCACATCTTGAATAAGTCGGTTACCATGGTACACAGTGCCTCATCAGAAATGGGCTGCGAGATAGTGGTTTGAAACAACTCAGATTTATATTTGCGGAGAGCGTATGCTATAGCTGCACAATTCAGCATGGAAGTGAACATACCATAGGGCGGTTTTATGAACGAAGCGAGCACTACAGGCAAACTAAATTTATCAGCATATTCCTTGCGTGCTTTTTCCATGCATTTTTCTACATGATGACAGATTTCTACCAGCCATGAATGCCCGTTAAGAGCATTTTCCGAAAGCATCCCATCGGCTTTGATAAGTGTATTTCCGTTTTCCTCAAAGAGATATTTTAGTGGCGAAGCATTGCTGCCGTGCGATGTTAGTTGGTCACGGTTTTGCGCCTGTAGTATTTGTTGGATAACTTTCGGACAGTTACCGTCTTTGTAAAATGTCATGGGAGGCACTACACCCTTTGGAAAACGCATTGTCTCAAATCCCATGTTATAAATCTTAGCACAGAGCTTATTGTTAAGGAGGTCAGGAAGTTGGTCAATAGTGCCTTCACGATAAGATTCGCCATTGAAATAGACATTATAAGTGTTGTGCCGAAGTTGTGTAATCCACTTTGAAACAAAAGCATGAGCTGCTTTCTCAAACTCCTTAGCCTCAGATTCATTGAAATGACTACGAGCAACTTTAGATGTAGCCACAGCATCAATGAATTTATTATATGCTTGTGTTGAGAATGTTTCTTCAGCAAGCACAATAACCAGATTTTCAAATTCCCTTGAGAAATTGTTGAGCAGAGTCGATTTTATTTCACGGTTTTTTTCATCAAGGGCAAGGAAGAACGCGACATGTATATAGTTGGGCTTGTCAGATGTGAACTTATTCAGCCTACTGCGAAGGAGTTGCTCGCTATCCTCGCATGAGAAGAATTGAACGGCCGTTTCTCGCTTAACAAAGACGCCTATTTGGAACAACCCGCCGAGGCCCTCTTTACTGTCAGTGTCATAATCAAGAACAGAAATAGATGTCTTATAGGTCGATTGTTCGTCCTGTCGGCGTTTGTTCATCTCATTCTGATTGTAGGAAGTGCCGCGGATTTTGAACTCACCAAAGATGTCGCGGACTACAATTTTGTTCTCGTCGAGGTAGTTCAAGATGTCTATGACTTTACTGTGAGCACGATCGCCAGCAAACATGTAACTGAGTACGTTGTCGTTTGGGGTCATCAGCTCAATTGACTGCTTGAACTTGGGAGATAGTGCGTTGAGTAACAAAATCGCTTTAAAGACTCGCAAATGGTCTTCACCTTGAGCACGCACTTTGTCTTCAAACGAGTTGAACAGACCTGTGAACGTTACGCTAGCGGGATCCGCATCAAATGTGGGATAAAAAAAGTCCCACAGAGTGTCAGCCGTCATCAACATATCCATATCGTAACAGTTCTCGTTATTGAGGAATGCCTCGAAGCCGGAGTCGCCATCGTGCATAAACTTAATGACGCTTCGATTTGAAGAACCTATGAAGTTCGACACTTCCGAGCATAGGAAGGCTGTATACGGATGCATTGGGAGGAGTTCCTTGATATGTCCTACCTGTTCGGCATTACCATGTGTCAGGAAGTCAAGCACTTCTTCGATTTTTGGAAGTACAATGTTTTTGAATGCCTTAAACTGCTCATTCGATTCGATATCTGGAATGGTAAAGCTGTGACGCATAATCAAATATGTGCTCAGGCTATCCATCTTATAATCAATTTCGTCGAATCGATCACTCATCTTCGTGATGTCCTTCGCCTTGTTGTCGGTGCTTTGAGATTCTACGCGGTGAGAGATAAGGAACAGGAATACGTTGTGATGCTGTGATTTTTCTGCGATATTTTGGAGAAGGTTGATTCGGTCACTTTTTAATGTATCCATCACAGATGTGAACTCATCCCAAAAAATGATGAGCCCGTTAGCAATACCGCGCTTCTCTATTTCCTGTTCAACTTCAGAGAGCCATTCTGCAATTGCAGTTTGCTCAAAAACAGAGCCAATGGTTTCACGGATGGAATTTTCAATGGTAATATACATTCCTGGATTGTAGTTCCTAAGGAATGTAATGGCTTCATCAGCGGTATTAATGTTGTCGACAAGGTCTTTTGCGTTGGGGATGACTTCTTCCTCAAAAATGCGTCGATGCCCCTCAATCCAGTTTATGGCGGCTGTGAAATCAGAATTAACTACGAAGTCTGGCTCAACAGCCTTAACAGCTTTTGACACCTCGCGCTGTAGCGACAGTGTGAAGCGTGGAATGTCATATGCTTGTTGAACGCCTTTAAGCGTTACGGCAAAGTAACGTTTGTTTTGACGAAGGTTTCTTACTTGGGATTTAAGCGCCGGATCATTGATATTTTCTATATATGTCTTGATTGAATCATAGTCATCACAAAGCAGGTGCTTGACTACTGCACTTGCGTGACTTTTACCGGTGCCGAAAGTACCGCGTACCCAGATGCTTCTTCTTTTACTTATTTCGCTGCTGGTAATTGCGGTGAGCGAGCGTTGTAGCATCTCATTGAATTGAGCCGTTGGAATGAATGATTGCCACGAAGAAGGCCCTTCTTCCAATATGTCATATACGGGAAGGAAGTCCTGCAAGTGGATAAAGTCAGAATATTTTGTTGCCATAGTAACCTAAAGTCGATTATTTCAGCATGAATTTGATGATGTCTTCCGAAGTGAAATCTTCGCGGAGAATGATATTATCGAGTCCCATCTTCAACTCCGCACGAAGCACCTGATTCTGTTCCTGTTCAAGTGAGCGTAGGATTGCCTCGAAGTCTTCACGCTCGATACCGAACTGACGGACAACACCTTCCGTCTGGGCCGGATTATAGAATTCAGAAACAGTCAACGAGTAACATTCTTTTTTCTCGGCATAGCGATAGAGGGAATATGCAACGGTCGCTAAGGCGAGGTCATTGTTTGTGATACGGCGTACAGATGTCTTATTCCCTGCTTTTATAACCTTTCCCACGCCAAGGACTACGCCAAGAGGACTTTCTTTGAAAGTGTTAAGAAGTGATTTAAGAGCGTTGTCTCTGGTGCTATCAGGTATAAATGAGAAGGACTTGGCCATCAGTGCCGAAAGAGCTTCTCTGGAGTAGTCATACTCATAGTCCACTTGAGAACTGTACCATGAACAAAGTTCATTATCATTACACAAGTTGACCCATACAATTTGCCAAAAAAAACTAGGATCCTGATGATAAGCACCAGAAATAGCTACAGAGAGATAAGTAGGTTTTTTGTCTTTAGCAGATATGAGACCTGCACTCATCATCCAATTAGAAAAAATCGGGAGTTGTTTCTTCTCGTTCAGAATTTCTTTCGCTTCCTTGTTTAGGAAAGTGTCCGGGCTTTTATAGTAGGCCTGAACCCATCTATTTCTAAAGCCAAAAGTATTGAACTTTTTGATTGAGTATATATTCATGTCGTTTTTTGATTTAGCAATGTTACTTGTTTGCTTTATTGAGTTAGCCACTATGCATCCATTGTCTTTAAATGTTAGACATTTATGACAATGAATACATTTAGATGCATCAACGGAAACGCACGGCACTACAGATAGTGCCCCCGATGGACATTCTACTTCGCATACTTCACAATGGACACAATAAGCAGTTTTGTTTATGACTCTTTTTAAAAGACTCACAAACACAATATCTTGTCCACAGTTTTTCACTAATATTTGAAGCTTGTTATCTATAAGCTCTACAGAGAATGCATATACTTTATCTCTAAATTTAAGGGATATCTCATATAGGCTTTTTGAAAGTTCTTTGATTGAAGATTTCCCAAGAACCTTTATCCATTGGAAGAAGTCTTCCTTAGAGTTTGTTATAATCGCAAATAAATCATTATCTGTTATTTGATATTCTATGACAGTTGAAGATGTATGCCGATTACCTCCTGCACGAACCTTCCATTTACGCTCTTTGAGATAAGTATCAATGCCTTTAATACCTGCTTTTTTAGCATTTTCTCTTAGTTTTTCAATAAATGGTTTAGCCGTTTGTGGAAAGAATTTGTGATCAAGACAATCACCCAGTTCAGAACTCAGAGGGCATATAACGCACCCAACTCTATTAAGTCCTTTCCGATATGCTTTATTGATTGGAAGATTATGGGTAAGAATATAAAGCCAAACTTCAGTAACAGACCAATCGAAAATCGGCCTAACATTCACAACATTACTATGTTTAACACCTTTACCAATTCTCGCATATGTTGCTCGAGTAGAACTTTCTTCAGCTCGAACACCTTCGAAGGCAATAACATTAGGTTGTCTACCTTTACCACTTATTTCCTTTAATAAGCGATAAAGGGGAGCAGTTTTCATTACCGCACAACACCAGCGGTGAATTTTGCTTGGAGTATCAAGTTCATCCCAATAATAAAGAACCGGTTGATGATTTTTTGCGGTAAGGAACTGTAAAGACGGATATACGGCTTGGTATTTATCTCGTATCTCATCATACAAGCTTAACGATGTTGGGAGTTCATAACCTGTGTCCGAATAGATAACATAGTATCTATCCGGCGGTATAACCCTTGAAACTAGGTCTAAAACAACTTGTGAGTCTTTACCTCCGGAAAAGGAAACAATAACAGACTCTATTTTACTGTTATAGATTTTTCTTTTACCCTGCTTCTCTACTTCATCTTCAGGCATAATATCAAAGGATCCGCAGTCTTCTAGAACAATAGTATGCCTCTGATGACTCTTTTCGTTAAGCTTAATAGTTAACTGTTCATATTCAATATTAGGATTAGATTTCTTTTTTGTGACATGAGAGTCAAAGACCTGATCAATAAATTCCATTGCCTCATGTTCGATTAAGAATAGACTATCTTCATTAACTTCAGATAGCAGTGTCAGGTTCGTTGGTTCCAACGCAATATTTGCAACAATGGAATTCACCTTGGGCGAATCAAATAAATTTCCACCAATCGTTTCCAGTACAAATTCACCTTTGTAGAAATAGCGACGGTCACAAGCCCATAAAAGTGGTTCCTCACAATGAGGATACTTCCAGCCTATCCGGTTAAGTCCAAGAAAGTCAAGTTCTTCCCAAAATACAGGACGTGGACAAACATTTAGAGCCTCGCCAGACGGTGGCGCCATCGTCAGTCGAACGCCATTGTTTTCTTTATCCCATATAACCTTAAACATATGTCAATTACTTTGTTGGGCATAATAATTCTCTCACATCCACATCTAGAAAGTGGGCTATTTCTTGGAGTTGTGTAACCGATGGCTGAATTTTATTATTACACCAACGCGACACCGTGGTTTCATTCTTGCCAATAGCTACGCAAAGTTGCTTGGCCGAGACTTGTTTTTCTGCCAAAACAGCTTTAATCCTGTTTACAGGTATTGGTTTGTTTTCTGTTTTCATTATATTACAACTTCTTATAATGATTTGCAAAATTATCTCAAATATCTGAAAGAGCCAAAGAATAGCCTAAAAAACAGGAAAGGCAAATTCGAATTCTTTATATTGAACTTTCAATACGGCATATTTTGCTTTGACAAAATATCTGTAAACCTTCAAAGAAAAACATCTGTCTATAACAGCCATATCCATATAATACAGACACAGTCTTTATTATTTTTCTGATAGACAAATCCCATTATTGAACCATTAATATGTATCACCTCATTTATGAAATTTCATAAAACTCCCATAGGCTGATAGGTATGTTTCTCCTGTTCTTGCTTTTTGCTCCAGTCTTGCGACTTGCTTCATGGCATAAGAGCGAAAGAGTAATCGTACCTTTTGTGGAACAGAGGAAGCTCGGAAGTATAGTTTTATAGAAAGTCCTTTCATTGTTCTATGTTCTATCCTCGTTTCTTTCCATATATTGAGTTCCTATTTTTGTCCTTATCCTTGTTTTTATCTCTCCACGGCAATTCGGATGTTGATTCTCCACCCGTGCCGACATGAGCTTGTGCCGGACCACCGGAAGCAAGCATAAATGCCGCTCCAAGCAACTGTGCCTGTGCTTCGTTCACCTGTTCCTGCGGATCGAATACAGCGTTGACAAATTCCTCGTCCGTGATTTGTCCGTTGAAATGTCTTTGGGCCACATCATAGTCTATCTGGAATTTTGTGTCCTCAAAAAGCTCCTCTCCGACCCGTGTCCAGATGTGAAGCGACGGATTCCGATAGTTGGACACGTTGATTCGGACAAGCTCGGCACCGGATGAGAGGCTATAGCGCTGAGGGTTTGCCTTACGGTCGAGCAGACCTATTTGCTTCCGCTGCTTGTCTATAACGGTATCTTTCTCTTTTGACTGCCGTTCGGCGGTTTCCGCCCTGCGGATGGCTTTGTCTATCTCCACTTGATAGCCATTTCGCAGTTTCCCGATTTCCGACTTATGCCGCTCCTGCAACCGTTCCTTTTCTGCCAGAAGTTCCTTGATCCGTTTGTTGAGTTCGGCAATCTGCCCGTCTTTGTCCGCGAGTTCCTTCTTTGCCTTGGCAAGGTCTCCCTTGCCGAACCACGCGAGGATGGTGTTCCTACCCTCTTGTGCCTTCTCCACATCGGCCTGCAATTTGGCAATGTCTTCCTCGTACTGGATTACCTGTTGCCTGTAATAATCCGAGTTGACTTGGTGCTTTGCCGTGGAGCCGACAATGCCTCGCTGCAGCCCAAACGATTTCATGGTCTTGGCATAACTGTTCTGATATTCGTGTAGCTTGGTGCGCCGCATCACATCGTCCGCTGACAGACGGGGACCGGATTTCGTTTCATACTTCTTCTCACCCTCCCGCTTCCTGCGGACGCGCTCCCCGGTTACAATGGGAACGACAGTGGCGTGCAGGTGCGGGGTCTTTTCATCCATGTGCAGCACGCACGATACAAGGTTCTCATTTCCGAAAGTATCCCTTAGCCATTTAAGATTGGCATCAATCCAACTGTTCAGCCTACCGTCATTGGCAATCTTCATCATCTGCTCATGTGTCCCGGTCAAGATGACACGGATGGCTTTTGTCTGGTTCTTGCCGACCTTGCGGCGCAGCCCGGCGGTGTCGATACGGTGCTGTATCGCCTCGGTGCGGTTGGACACTCCCTCTGGGAACCTGACCAGCTCCCGGTTGAGATGTGTCCGGTCCGCATTGGCATTGTCCGGCACATAAATCTTCCCCTTGGCATCCTTCCTTTCTATATGGCATGACATTCCGCTGTCATTGCCGCTACCACGCTGCAGGTGGCAGACTGCATATTGTGTATTGCTCATATCCGTTCGTTTTTATGGTTATTGTTACTGTTGTAAAATCCCGTCCTATATGTTTGGAATCTGAGGTATTCCCTCGGCTTATGGGCTTTTTGACTGCCGGATGCGGAGCGGAGGCGGTGAAAATGCCCTAATAAGCTACGGGATTTTACAACCCCTTTCCCTTGGGACAGCAAGTTGTCCGATACCTTTTCGTCATTCCGCTCTCCCTGCATCCACCAATTCGAGTCCGAAAGCGTCGATGAGGGACTGCAATGCAGGATTGCGCGCTATCATCTGTTGAAGGATCATCTGCGGCGTGTCCTCTATCAGCAGGAAGTCGGCGATGTCCAGTCCCAGACTGCGCTGTTCATTGGTCGCTATCCTTTCCAGCAGGTCGGAGCATGTGGCACGCCTGCATACGGATTCCAGCATCGGCAGCCGTCGCCGCCATTCCTCCGTAGCCTTAAGGTCGGGGAAAAGAATCACCTCCCGACCGTCCAATACTTTCATGGCTTCGCTGTTGAAGCACCCGTGCATCCCTCCGGTGGCAAGCCAGATGAAGTCATGGATGAAATGGGCGGCGACCAGTGCCGTTTTCTCGCTTTCGACAATGGCTACAGGTTTGGCGGACATTACGGCGGAACTGTCTGACAGCAGATGCTCTCCGAACAGGCATTGCTTCATCCTGAAATCCTGCACCTTCCTCACGGAATGCACCCAGCAGACCTGATTGAAAGGCTCCTTGATGCGGTGTCCTGTCTCGGCATCATAGCCCATTATCTTGCCCGCACGCACTTTGCCGTCCCGGTCTGTCTGCCAGAATACGGTGGATCCGCCCCACCTCTTTGAGGTACCGACCCTGTAGAGGCGGAACAGCCTGTCCGTATCCTCCTTGCCCATCACTTTGGTAAAGTATCGGTACAAGGGATTGATGTCGTACCTGCGCATGGACTGTTCCACCCAATCAGAGGGAAGAAAAGAAATCTGTGGCTTCCGTTCGGGCAGTGGTTTTGCCAACGCTTTTGCAACTATCGGTGTGCCGCCAAACCTTTCCCGCTCATTCAATTTTCCTTTGACAGCCGGATTGTCCCGGAAATACTCCTTCGGGGTGTAGCGGTAGCCGCAACTGTTGATGTGGTCGCACATGCCTACGCTGTCAGGGAAGGAAATCTCTCCCGCCTCGTCGATATAACGGGTGAAGCAGGATTTCCTGCCGCACTCCGGACAGGCGGTCTTGCTGCCCGGACGATATTTCTGTAGATGGAATCTGTATTCGGTCATGATGCTCTCTTTTGTGGATTCCTGCAAATGAAAACCGTCATTTGCAGTTTGCAGTTCCTGCAGTCTTGCAGGAATTTCCCGTTTCCGGCACTCCGAGACTGCAAAACTGCAAAGACTGCAGGCTGCAACAAGGGGTCATCCGTTGCAGTCCGGGGTTGACGGTTCATTGTCTGTCATATTAAATTTTCCAGATTCATCATATATGATCTTCTCGTAATGCCCGGCCTTGGCCTTACGCAGCAGCCCGCTCCTGCACAGTTCCTTGAGGTAGTTCATCACCGTGCGCTCGCTGACATTCTGCTGTTCCTTGCCTGTGGCGATGGCCGTCTTCGTGTCGAACGTGTCCGGCAGCAGAGAGAGCAGCACCTTGGGCGGATCCTCGCACATGTCCTCTGCCACGAACGAGCGGATGCGGCGGTACGAGTCCTCGAAATAACCGTTCAGCCGGATGGCGGCTTTGACGGAAGCCAGATCCACAAACTGCAGATGGCTCTCGCCGGAAGCATACCGCAGCACCTGCATGAGCAGGGCCAGCCGTGCCACCTGCGCCGGATGCTTCATCTCACGGCTGTCCACCTCGGCATCGTCCTCTATCCGGTTGATACGTTCCACTTTCCTGTTCCACCATGAGAAGAAATATTCCCTTGCCTCCCTGTCCATAGACAGCACATGGGGCATCCTTTCTTCCTCTCCCGTGTCATAGTCCAAAGAGAGCACCTTGTCAAGTATCTGTTCCCATCGTGCCGCTGCCATGGAAGCCCTGTCCTCCCCGCCATCATCCCAATCGGTCCATTTTGACACTTCACGGGACTTGGGCAGCACGAACAGGAAGCGGTCAAGCAGTCCGTTATCCTCGAAGCCTTTCGTGAGCAGTTCGTGTACACGCTTGGTCTGCGTAGTTCCGACGATATTGATGCATGGCTGTTCTATATGTACGGGTACAGTGTTGCCGACCCTTGTCACATCCAGAGCCCCGCCGCTCCATGCCGTGAGCAGCTGCTCTATGAGCTGTCCGTTGGTATAGCGGTTGGCAGAGTTGAACATCCCCATTATCTCGTCCACCAGAATGACCACGCTGCGGGGATTGCTGTTATGTGTCAGCAGTAGCGATTCCGGAGTGAAGTCGGAAACGACGGTGCGTCGCAGTACGGGCTTCCTACCGCTCTCACCGGCGGCCTTCCATGCCTCCAGTTCCGACTCATACGCCTTGAACAGGGCGTAGTCGTGCTTCCGTATGGGGCGGTATGCCGCCTCCAGCGGCGGTGTCTTGCCCAGTCCCGGCCTGCCCACGAGGATGATGTAGAGGGCGGCGTTGCTCTGCCACTCGCCTTTGATGCGGATACGGTAGGCGCCGCCCAATGCCGCAGATACAGCCGAAATCATGGCTGTCGCTATGAACTCGGTCTTGTAGTTCTCGTACCGGTCCATGTCGAGTATGACGGACTGCACGGCCTGCGGAAAGACATCCAGAGGGAAGCCTGTATCACTGACATGCTCCGCCTCCATGCGGATCATGTTGCATAGTTCAAGTCGGGTGTGTGTCATGTCAGCCATTTCTCTTCTTGCAATAGGATGTCACACTCTCGGATTTCCCTCCCGTCTGCACACGCCGGACATCCGACCTGGCATACATGTTCTTGTTGCCCACCTTGACAGGCACAAGGTAGCCCCGCTTTGCCCACAGGTTGAGTGTGCCCTCGCACACGTTCAACAACTCACGGACCTGTTTCGTATTGAGCCATGTCTCTTCCGCCTCACGCTTCATGGCGGCATCCCGTTCCTCCTGCTGCGCCATGATGGTGCGCTGCACGATGGACTCGGCAAACATCTTAAGGTCGGCGGGCGTGACTTCCAGTTTCACGTTCGCGCCCTGTTCGACCAGACTTTCTATGGTGATCATAAATATCAGTTTTGAATTTTGTGATGACCATCTTCAAAAGTTCCCTGATGCCCCGCTTCCGATGGCTTATAAAAGAGAAGCACCGCCGACCTTAGGGAAAAGGTTGACGGTGCAAAAGTATATGCGGATTGAAACGAATTGATATATAATGCCTTGTCTTAAATTGTCATGACAATTCAAGTCTGCATGTCCATGTAAAACGGCTCGTTTTGCCCTATCCGGCCACAGTTTCCGCTTCATCATCGGCAGCGATTTCTCTGATTTCCGCTGCCAGTGTCCGGTACAGGTCTCGGTTCTCGTCACTCTCGATAAGAGGTGCCATCTGATCTTTCCCGTCCTTGATGACATGCTTTGCCGCCTTCAGGAAGCCGACCGCCTGCCGTATGGCGCTCTCGCTTTTCAGCGAGGGCAGGTCGGGGAACTGCAATGCCATCCCCACGCTGTACTCCTTCGCGGCGTGCATCCCGGCCACCAGCCGCAGGTCTTTCAGCACATAGAACGGCAGTGCCTGGTGGACCGCGCTCGTGTTTATGGAAACGAAACGGCGGACACATTGTATAACCGCCTCTTTATTTTCGCACTTGAGATAATCCGCAAGCGGCCGCTCCTGTATCTTCTTCTTTCCGGCCGTCCGCTGCGCCTGTGGTGTCGGGCCGATACTACAGGATTCCGTTGTGCCTGTCTGAATGCAACCGGTATCAGTACCGCCCATCCTGTCCTTTACGGACTGCAAAGCCCATTCGACGATGCCGCCTTTCTCAATGGCACTTTTCATGGCTAAATGCCTGTCCCAGTCCTCCTGCGTGCGGAAGCCATTCTTTATGGACACCTCGATAATCTGCCTGACGACAATGGAGCAGCCCATCCGCTCGGCGTTCCCTGCTTTGGGATGCCCAGCCTGCCTGCTGACCATGTCCACCATGGCCTCGAAGCTCTTGCCGTAATACAGCCAGCTCAATACAAGAGGGGCGGACAGGGTCACGCGGCGTTTTCTCAGGCTCTGTCTGAAAATGTATCTCATCCTGCCCCATAAGGAGGACGGAGGAGAAGTCGCATCCTCTTCCCTCTGTTTCCTGTAAAGTTCCACGATCTGCTCCGGCACCGCGTTCTCTTTAAAATGGAGGCCTATGTTCTCGAATCCGTCCGTGCTGTCGTCACACCATGACATCTGCCATTCCTTTTTGATGCCGGGCAGTTGTCTGAATATGGCACGGCATACGGCAAGGTACTGCACCTCGTTCCCGTCCGCCATCATTTTCGCGAAGCGGGTGTATTCCTCCCTGTGTGCGTCCTTCCACTGGAGGATGTCCGCCTTGAACTGTTCGTATGTCTGTTTCTGCTCGTCCATATTCATATTGCATTGTCTGTGGAGGGGGGGGGAACAGGGAAATTATCAGTCCAGAAGGTTTACCAGTTCCTTCTTCATCTCGTCGTCAATCTTCCGGTACCGGGCAAAGGCACGGCTACCTTCAGAGTGTCCGGACATGGAGGCAATCAGGTTCGGGTCCTTGACCTGCTTGTACAGGTTTCCGATGAAGGTCTTGCGCGCCGTATGAGTAGATGCTACCTCGTATAAAGGTCTTGCCACATCCTCCCTTGTCTTGGGGTCGAGGACTATGACCTTGCGGTCGATGCCTACATACTTGAGTATCTCCTTTATCTTCTTGTTGTAGCCGAAGTGCGAGAACCGGGGGAGCAGGGCGTTCTCCAGATCCTTGTAGCGTTCCAGTATCTCCCGTGCCTTTTGGTTGAGCGGTACACGCACCGTATTGGCATGCTCCATCTTCGTCTTCTGCGGGATGTACTCCACGAAACCGTCCACGATGTTAGCCTTGGTCAGCCTGTTCAAGTCGCTCACGCGGCATCCTATCAGGCACTGGAACATGAAGATGTCACGGTAGACCGGGTAGGTTGCCCCCATGCCGCTCAGGTCGGCATAGTACACCTTGTCTCGCTCTTCAAGTGTCAGGTAGAACGGGTCGCCGTACATCGGCCGGGCAATCTGGTACTGGTCGAAGGGATTGTTCCTTGTCAGTCCGCGCTTGATGCACCACTTGACGACGGTGCGTATGCGATACAGGCTTCCCGACATGCTGTTCTCGGAACGTACCTGCTCGACATTACGGCGGACCTCGTTCTGGTAAAACACGGGATACATGTCAACGTACTTGTGCTCCTCCTGCAGCCAGAATTTGAAATCCCTTATGTCATCTGCCGTGATGGAGTCAATGCAAAGATGGAAGCCCCTCTGGTGCATGACCTCATGGCGGAAACGCTCGTAACGGAGTACCTTGTTGAGATTGTCAAGATGATGTTTCCGGCTCTCGAACGCGAGTGGGGTCTCGTCAGCATATTTTTGTATCTGGTATGACAACAGGTATTCCTCTGCCTTGTTGCCGCCCCTTGCATTGATGTTGGGGTGATGGTATTCTTCTATCAGTCCCTTGAGCCAGTTCCCGTCAACTCCACGGCTGTATTCCCTGGTAATCAGGTGGGTGATTTGCTGGATATCCCTGTCGAAAGCGTTCTTCTTCTCTTCCGAGACAAGAGCCACACGTGGTTTGTAGCCTTGTCTCTCCGGACTCCAATGGTTCGGGTTGATGGACAGCTCGCTCGCGGCCTTTATGTCCACACCACCGATATCCCGGACACGGAAATAGACCCGTGCCTGGTCGGTGATGTTGTTCTTGGCGGCGGTCTTCCGGATGAATGCGGTCACTTTCATATATAAGTCCTCCTTTCTGTCTAGTCTATCATTTCTACAAGCCTTCGCTTCATGTCATCGTCTATCGTGCGGTAGCGGCTGAACGCCCTGCTGCCCTCCACATGCCCCGACATGGAGGCGATAAGGTTTGGGTCGGGCACCTGCCTGTAAAGATTGCCCACGAAGGTCTTGCGTGCCGTGTGGCTGCTGGCCACCTCGTACAAGGGCTTCTGCACGGTGTTGTAGCCGTGTGTGTCAAGGATGGTCACCGTCCTGTCTATGCCGCAGCGCTTCAGCAACTCCCGTATGCCGAGGTTGTAGGCGTGTATCTGCTTGAACGGGAACAGTCTGTCGGCATTGGCATCGTAGCGTTCCAGTATCTTCAAAGCCTTCTTGTGCAGCGGCACCCTGACGGTCTTCGCCTGACATTTCTTCGTCTTCTGCGGCATGTATTCCAGAAAGCCGTCCTTGATATTGTCCCTTGTGAGACGGTAAAGGTCACCCACGCGACAGCCGACATAGCAGTGGAACACGAAGATGTCACGGATGACGGCCAGCTTCGGGCAGTCGTTCAGGTCCGCGTCATACAGGATGTTCCTCTCTTCCGAAGTGAGGAAGAAAGGGTCGCCGTAGGTGGGCTCCTTGCAGCCGTAGAGGGCATAGACCTCGTTGTCGGAATACTTCATCTTCTTGCACCAGTGCAGGAAGGTGCAGAAAAGGTTCATGATGTTGATGACGGTCGTACCGGAAAGCGGCCTCGGACGGTGGTTGATGAGTAGGCGGGGAGCATAGAAGTCGGGATATTCCTGCCGCAGCAGGTGTTCGTTCACCACATAATCCCGGAAAGCGTTCATCTGCTCCAACGTGACGGTCTCCACGAAGAGGGTGAAGTCCGCCTCGCCCAGTATCTCCCGGCGGTAGTCGTGGTAGCGGGTCATCTTGCGCTCGAAGCGGACGATATGCTCCTTTGTTCTCTCCGCACCGTCAAACTTCTCCAGATACTCGTGGACACGGGCGAGCAGGTTCGAGTGGTTCCGCTCGAAGGCGCGGGCCGGATACAGCACATCCTCGATGACCTGCTTCATCCATTTGCTGTCCGCCTTGTCCGAGAAGGTCTTCTCCGCCCGCTCGATGATGGCGGCAATCTGTCCGGGCAGGCGTTTCTGCTCGGCGGCAGGGACAGCCGTCGTGCGCCTGTAACTGAGGGTGTCGGAATCCCAATACCTGTCCTGCACCTCAAGAGGTGAGACCACTTTTATGTCTACACTCTTCTCCCTGACCCGGAAACAGATGTTCGAGGTCTCGGGGGAACTCTTTTTCAGATAGACGGAAACTTTCATCTGCATCGCTTTTTGAATCACACCGCAAAGGTAAACAAATTCCCGTATATGTTCCCATATATCCCGAAGAAACCTGCAACGGATTAAGACAAATTAAAAAGTCATTCCCGAATTTGATACCACATAAAACGCAGTATATCAATGGTTATATTTGCAGATGTTTAGTTCTTTTTTTCATTTCGGGTTGTTTCCGGCTTCCCGAATATCATATATTGCAGTTCCACGCTTTCTTTTTGATTATTCACCATTGAGGGGCCGGATGGTAATTACAATTTGAATATTCAATCAATTCAAATAATAATCCCTATGTTTACAATCAGGGTAAGCCGCGATGATAGCGGATAAATGAA
>ENA-UOJJ01000417-UOJJ01000417.1-human-gut-metagenome-genome-assembly--contig:-CS66-NODE-417-length-72681-cov-117.392187_pt1 | contig 72681 bp, 67 predicted proteins | sample MGYA00242343_ERZ723890 | MGnify/ENA metagenome assembly ERZ723890
CGTCTGATAAAGGCGAGCCATTCCGGCATACCGGTTCTTTGGCTGAATAGTTACTACCCCCCCCCTCGAATGTTAAATACGCTTAAACAGACAAAGGACTGTGCCGGAAAGCACAGCCCCTTGTTATCATCTGATTGGCGGGATTCAGTCTTTTGAGAGCGGGACGGCGTAGTAGCGTTTCTGGCCGGTCGGATAGATGCCGGTTATGAACATTACGGGATCGCTGTCGCTCTTGACGATGGCGTTGTAAAGCTTCTCGACATCGTCGGCGTCGGTCACGCGAGAATTGTTGATGTCGAGGATTATGAAGCCGTCTTTGATGCCGGCGTCTTTGAACAGGCCGTCTTTGAGACCGATGACTTCGAGACCGGCGCGGATGCCGAGCGAGCGGCAGGTTTCCTCACTGGCGGCGCGGAAGGCGCAGCCGAGCTCTGTGACGCTTCCGGGCTGGGTCACCTTCGTGTTGCCCTGGGAGTTGCGCAGTGTCAGCATGGCCTCGCTCGTCTTGTTGTCGCGGACGTAGGTCACCTTGACTTTGTCGCCGGGACGATAGCGGGCTACCTGCTCGTGGAGTTGGGCGATGGTTTTAACGGGCTGGCCGCCGAGGGCTATGATAACGTCGCCTTTCTTCAGTCCTGCCTCGCGTGCGGCCGAGAGATCGGAAACCTCTTCGATGACAGCTCCTTCGTTGACGGCCGTGATACCTTTTTCTTTGGCAATCTTCGAGTTCAGCTCGGAGATTGTGATACCGAGCACGGCACGCTGAACGGCGCCATACTGACGGATGTCACTGACGACTTTCTTGACAATCGATGTCGGGATAGCGAACGAGTAGCCCGAATAAGAGCCGGTGTTCGAATAGATTGCCGTATTGATTCCGACAAGCTCGCCGGCGAGGTTCACCAGAGCTCCGCCGCTGTTGCCGGGATTGACGGCGGCATCGGTCTGGATATAGCTCTCGATACCCATATTGCGCGAGTGGGTCACCTGCGAGATGCTGCGGGCCTTTGCCGACACGATGCCGGAGGTCACTGTCGAGGTGAAGCCGAAGGGGTTACCCACGGCAAGCACCCATTCGCCGACCTTCAGCTTGTCGCTATCGCCCATGGGGATGACAGGAAGCTCTTTGGCGTCGATCTTGACCAGCGCGAGGTCGGTGTTGGGATCGGAGCCTACGACGGTGGCGTTGAATGTGCGGTTGTCGTTAAGGGTCACTTCGAGGCGTTCGGCACCGTCGATGACATGGTTGTTGGTGACGATATATCCGTCGTCGCTGATGATTACGCCCGAGCCGAGTCCGAGCTGACGCTGGGCCGACTCATCGTCGCTGTCGCCTCCGCGCTGGCGGGGCTGAGGCTGAGGCTGCTGGCGGCGCGGTGTGCCGAAGAAAAAGTCGAAGAGGTCGTCGCCGAACGGATTGAAACCGCCCTGATTGCCATACTGCATACGCGGAGTGGCGAAGCTCTTGATCGAAACTACGCCGTTGACGGTCGACTCGGCGGCCTTGGTGAAGTCGGTGTTGGCCGGAGCGGCAACAGCGGCCGTACGGTAGAACTTGTTCTGCCCGGCGGCCTGCTCCGCGGGAGTGCCTTCGGAATTACTGTTCATAGTGAAGAGACTCGCACCGGGGAGTCCGGTAGCTGCCGACAGACGGCCGATAGAGAAAACTGTGGCTCCGCTGCACACGATGGCTACCGCGGCTGTCAGAGCGAGCTGTTTAAACTGGTTCTTGTTCATAATCAAAAATAATGAGCATTTTTTCAACTATGACGGCAAAAACCGCGCCTTATTACACGTCGACAACGATTGCTTAAAAATTTTTAAACATTGGCCATGTTTTTTCAATTCTTTTTGCATTGTCGGGGGTGAATAGCTACTTTTGCAGATATGAAGCTCACAAAAGCCCTTGTCAGTGTCATGACAATTGTCGCACTGGCCGGTCCGGCAGCCGGCCTCATGACCTCGTGCTCGTCATCGAAACAGGCGGCGTCGGTCGTGACCCGGCGTCAAAACAACGGTTCGAAGAAAGAGCCGTCACTGAAGCCGCCACGGCTCGAGGCCGACGCCCCGGACAGCTGGCGCTCGCTCTACAGCGAGGGGTGCAAATGGCTCGGCACACCTTATAAATACGGGGGCAACGACCGCAACGGTGTCGACTGTTCGGGCCTGATGGTAGCCATCTACCGCGACGCCCTTAACATAAAACTTCCGCGCACGTCGCGGCAGCAGAGCGAATGGTGCCGGCGCGTCGACATCAAGAACCTACAGCCGGGCGATCTCCTTTTCTTCGACACTTCGCGCGACCGCAACGGAAAGGTAAGCCATGTCGGCCTCTATCTCGGAAGCGGAGAAATGCTTCATTCATCGACAAGCCGTGGCGTTATTGTCAGCACGATCGTCGACAATTATTATTCGGAACGGCTTCTGGCCTGCGGGCGAGTGGCCGAGATGGGGAGCGACAGGCCGGGCAAGGCTGACAGGTCAGACAGGTCGGACAAGGCCAATAAGGCTAATAGGCCCGACAGCGACCCTCGCGCGGCGGTTTTAAGCTCGCTGATCGAAGAGAAACTCGACTCTATTTTCGTCAACGCCGACCATTGACAATCTCATAACCAACCACTGAAACAACAATGACAAAACCCGACCGCCGGACAGCCCCGGAAGTATCTGTTCCGGGAAACCTTATAATGCCCCCTGTCGAATCGCTGATTCTCGCCAACGGCGCGCGTCTGGCGTGCTACTCCGGCGGCGACGCCGACGTCAACAGCCTGACAGTGGCCATCGGGGGCGGCTCAGCCGAAGAGGAAGTCGCCGGCCTGACATCTCTGACCAACGCAGTGGCCGTCGACGGCACGGCGGCAATGACCTCCGAAGAGATTGCCGAAGTGCTTGATTTCAACGGTTCATGGACATCGGGCAATGTCGGCCTCCACCGTTCAACCCGCCATTTCTTCTCGCTCAACAGCCGCTTCGACGACGTTCTGCCCGTTATAGCTGACATCATTGAGTCGCCGGTATTTCCCGACCACGAGAGCGCTGTCGGCTGCGAGAAAAGCGCGCGTCAGGCCGAACTCGAACGCGAAAAAGAGCGGTTCTACTCCGACAACGAAGTGAACAGGCTTCTGAAAGGACGCCGGAGCCGGTCTGCCCGCGTCGCCGAACCCGACGAGCTGAGGGCGCTGACAGCCGACGACCTGCGCCGGGCCTACCGCCGGGCGTTCAATCCGCTCAACATGACGGTCTATCTCTCAGGGCGGCTGACGCCTCATATCGTCGACGCCGTAGCCTCGCGTTTCGAAGCCATGAAAGCGCACGGCGAGGGGGTCGGGCCGGCTGCTTCAGACTTCAAAGCCGACGGCAAGCCGCGACGTGTCGACATCCCGCGGCCGGGTGCGCTCCAGAGCGCCATCTCGGCGGGCATAGCCACCCCCGTAGGCCGTCGCGACGACGACTACGAGATGCTTCGCATCGCCGTTGTCGCCTTAGGGGGATATTTCGGCAGCCGCCTGATGCTCAACATCCGCGAGGACAAAGGCTATACCTACGGCATCGGGGCCTCTCTGATGGGCTATCCCGGCGAGAGTTTCCTCAGAATCTCGACCCAGTGCGACAACCGCTATGCCGACAGCGTCATCGACGAGATCCGCGCCGAGCTGCTGCGTCTGCAAAGTCCCGACAGCTTCAACGCCGACGAAATAGAACGCCTGCGCTCTTTCGTCACTACCCTGCTCACTGCAGAGCTCGACAGTCCGTTCGCCATTATGAACCATCACGCTATTCTCGACGACGTCGGCGCTCCGGCCGACTATTTCGCGCGCCAGCAGCGGGCTCTGGCATCAATGACTCCCGAGAGTCTTGCCGGAATGGCCCGCCGTTATCTCTCGCCCGAAAACCTCTATATCGCAGTGGCAGGCGACATAAGAAAACAGCCGGTTAACGTAGTTTAACGCCAGGCGGTGTCCAACAATAGCGGTGTGAGCAGTGTTTTCTAAAATAGAAATTACTAACAACAAACACCTTTACTATTATGAACACCGCACCTCTTCAAGGAATCAAGGTAGTTGACCTCACAGAAGTACAATCAGGCCCGTCGTGCACACAGCTTCTCGCTTGGCTCGGCGCCGAAGTCATAAAAATCGAACGTCCGGGAAAGGGGGACGCAACCCGAAAAGAACTTCAGTTCGACCCCGACTGCCCCAGCTATTACTTCCTCCAGCTCAACAGCGACAAGAAATCTATCTCGCTCGACTGCAAGACGCCCGACGGCAAGGAGGTGCTCACAAAACTCATCAAGGAGGCTGATATTTTCGTAGAGAACCTTCATCCGGGAGCAGCCGACAAGCTCGGATTCTCATGGGAAGCCGTCCATGCCCTCAACCCGCGCTGTATCTACGGAACAATCAAGGGTTTCCCCCAGTCATCGAAATACAAAGACCTCAAAGCCTACGAACCTGTGGCTCAGGTAACGGCGGCAGCCGCCTCGACAACAGGCTGGTATGAGGGAGAATACAACATCCCGACCCAGAGCGGTGCCGCCCTTGGCGACTCGAATACCGGCATGCACCTGACAATCGGTCTTCTGGCCGCTCTTGTCCAGCGCGAAAAGACCGGCGAGGGAGTATTCGTCTACCAGTCGATGCACAACGCCTGCCTCAACCTCTGCCGAATCAAGACCCGCGACCAGCTGACCCTCGACAAACTCGGCTATCTGACCCAGTTCCCCCAGTACCCCAACGGCAAGTTCGGCGACTTCGTTCCGCGCTCGGGCAACACCGAAGGCAGCGGCGTTCTCGGCTGGACTTATCCATCGCTCGGCTATGAAACCGACCCGAACGCCTATGTCTACATCATCTTCCAGCGCGATGCCAAATCGTTCGAAAAAGCCTGTCAGGCATTCGGCTTCGAAGACTGGCTGACCAACCCCGACTTCAACACCGCCGACGCCCGCGACCGTCACAAAGAGGAAATCATTGCCCGCGTAACCGAATGGAGCAAGACCCGCACAAAATTCGAAGCGACCGAGCAGTTGTCGAAATTCGGCGTTCCCGTAGGCCCCGTTCTCTCGACTAAGGAAATTATGGACGACCCGACCCTTTACGACGGCAACACTCTGGTCAAGATCAATCAGGGAGGCAAAGTCGGCGAATTCGTGACCGTCGGCGTGCCCTTCACAATGAGCAACTATCAGCCGACCTACGGCCCCTGCCCGACTCTCGGCGGCAACACCGACGAGATTCTGACCTCGCTCGGCTACAGCGCCGACCAGATAGCCGAGATGGCCAAGAACGGCACCACCGCGCCGCTGCCGGCCACCGACGCTCCGGCCACAAAAGCCTGACAATTATCTACAATCACGGGAGGCCACAACAGCCTCCCGTGAAAACGACTATTAATCAACAACCACAGTTTCAACTTAAAGCTTCGAAAAAAAATGGCTAACCAACCCCTCAACATAAAGCCGGGCCAGCCGCTTCCCGCCTCAGCAACCGGAGGGCCGACCTTCCCGGATCAGGTCACAGGAATGCGCGTGCTTGCCATGTCGCTCCACAAGATCGGCGTCGACAAGATGTATGGTCTCGTCGGCATTCCCGTTACAGAAGTCGCCTATATCGCTCAGGAAGAGGGCATCAAGTTTGTCGGCTTCCGCCATGAGCAGCAGGCCGGCATGGCCGCCGCCACCCACGGCTTCCTGACAAAGACACCGGGCGTTCTTCTGACAGTCAGCTCTCTCGGTTTTCTCAACGGCCTGACATCTACCATCAACGCCACCGTCAACTGCTACCCGATGATCCAGATCTCTGGTTCGAGCGACCGCGACACCGTCGACATGCAGCAGGGAGCCTACGAGGAACTCGACCAGTTCGCCGTAGCGCGCCCGCTTGTCAAAGCCGCCTACCGCGTCAACAAGCCTGAAGACATCCCGACGGCCGTTGTGCGCGCCTATCGCGCAGCCATCAGCGGACGCCCCGGCGGCGTCTATCTCGACATGACGGTAGCGAGCCTCGGAGGTGTCATCGACGCCGACAAAGCCAACGCTCTCATCGACGCCATGATTCCGCCGGTCGACCCCGTGGCCGAAGTCGCTCCCAATGCCGATTCGGTCAAGCGTGCGGCCGACCTCATCGCCGGCGCCCGTAAGCCGGTGTTCCTGCTGGGTAAAGGAGCCGCCTATGCTCAGGTCGACGACAAGATCAGGAATCTGATCGAATCGACAGGCATTCCATACTACCCCATGTCGATGGCAAAGGGTCTGCTGCCCGACAACCATCCGCTGAGCGCCCTGTCGGCCCGCTCTACGATAATGAAAGAAGCCGATGTGGTCGTCCTCGTAGGCGCCCGCCTTAACTGGCTTCTGTCGCGCGGCCATGGCAAATGGAATCCCGACGGAAAGTTCGTTCAGCTCGACATCGACCCGGTCGAAATCGACTGCAACCGCCATATCGCCGCTCCCGTTGTCGGCGACCTCGGACTGTCGCTCGACGCCCTATCGGCCGCTCTGGCCGGATGCAAGCTCTCGGCCGACCCGCAGTGGGTCAAAGAGATTCAGGCCATCACCGTGGCCAAGAACGCGTCTTTCGCCAAACGGCTTGAGCCGCAGACCGTACCGATGACCCACTGGAGCGCCCTCTCGGCCGCCAAGAAAGTCATCGAAGCCAACCCCGACGTCATTTTGGTCAATGAAGGCGCCAACACCCTCGACGACACGCGCGACGCCATCGACATGTCGCTGCCGCGCCACCGCATCGACTGCGCCACCTGGGCCATCATGGGAATGGGAATGGGCTCGGCCATCGGCGCCGCCGTCGCTACCGGCAAGCAGGTTGTCGCAATCGAAGGCGACAGCGCGTTCGGCTTCAGCGGCATGGACTTCTCGACGATATGCCGCTTCAATCTGCCGGTCACCGTCTGTATCTTCAACAACGGCGGCATCTACAACGGCATCGGTGTGAACCTCAGCAACGACGGCGATCCGGCCCCGACAACCCTCGATGTCAAAGCCCGCTACGACAAGCTCGCCGAAGCCTTCGGCGCACAGAACTACTATGTGACGACTCCGGCAGAGTTCGCCACAGCCCTGACCGAGGCCATAGCCTCGAAAAAGCCCTGCCTCATCGACGTTCAGCTCGCCGCCGACTCGGGCAAGGAAAGCGGACACATCGGCTATCTGAATCCGTCGCCGCTGATCGACATCGAAGTATAACAGCCGTAAAACTCGAAGTATGGAACATATAATACTATACGCCATAGTCCCGATAATCGTAGTCATGGCATTGGGATACTTCTCGGGAAAGGCCGGGTCGTTCAACGGCAACGACGCACGCACGCTCAACAAGGTCGTTCTTAACTACGCCCTTCCTGCGGCCCTGTTCGTGTCGATCATCAAGGCCAACCGCGAGATGCTCGCCGTCGATCTGAAGCTGACAATAGTTTCGTTCGTGGTTCTGATAGCGATGTTCTTCGTGGTTTATCTGGTTTTCCGCTATATGTTCAAGGACACGGTCGGAGAATCGGCCGTCAGCGCCCTTATCAGTGGTTCGCCGACAATCGGATTCCTCGGCTTTGCCGTTCTTCAGCCTATCTTCGGAACGCTGCCTACAGTGGGCCTCGTGGTCGCCATCGTCTCGATCGAGGTCAACGCCATCGGAATTCCTATCGGCCTCGCTCTTCTGAAGATGGGCAACGCCGAAAAGGGTGTTACCGCCGACGGAGGCAAAAAGCCAAGCGCATGGCTGCCCGTTCTGAACGCCCTGAAAGAGCCTGTGGCATGGGTGCCTATCGTAGCGGTGATTCTCGTGTTGCTCGGTGTCGAATGGCCCGACTATCTCAACCCTTCGTTCGACCTTATCAAAGGCGCCAACGCCTCGTGTGCGGTATTCGCAGCCGGTATAACCCTGTCGTCGGTAAAGATCCAGATAAACTGGCAGGCATGGGCAGGTGTGATCCTGAAGCTTATCGCTATGCCTCTGGCAATCCTCGTTGTCGGCCTGCTCTGCCACATGGATCCGACGAACCTGAAGATGCTCGTTGTCTGCGCGGCCCTTCCGCCTGCCTTCTCGGGCATTATCATCGCCAGCCGCTATAACACCTACGTGGCAACCGGAACAAGCTCGCTGTTCCTCTCCGTTATCTGCTTCATGTTCATGTGCCCGATATGGATCGCCATAACCGAAGCCTGCATAACGAGGTTCTACTGATAAATTCTAATTCCTTTCTGTCAAATTTCCAGACTCATCGTGAGCCGCCATTGAACGGCGGCTCACGCATGATGATGACCTACGGCAACATATATGTGGCCACCGTAGCCCTCGGAGCCAACTATTCCCAGATCATCACCGCCATGCGCGAGGCCGAGGCTTATCCCGGGCCGTCGATAATCGTGGCCTACTGCCCCTGCATCAACCACGGAATACGCGGACGGCATGTCGCATTCCATAGTCGGGGAACGCGATGCCGTCCGCGCCGGCTACTGGCCTCTGGTGCGCTATAACCCGGCAGCCGCCGAGCCGCTGACCGTAGACTGCGCCGCCCCCGACGGAAAGCTGATCGACTATATCAACAATGAAAACCGCTACGCCGACGTGCGCATGATTTCGCCGAACGACGCCGACCGCCTACAGCCCTTGCTTCAGAAGCGCCTCTACAGTGTCTTCTCGAATCTGGCTGCCTCGGTCAAGCTGCCTCGGGTTCCCGGTTAGACATGTTCCGCACCGCCCGTCGGGGATTGAACCTGACGGCGCGGTGCGGCGTTGTTGTTATAAAGTATGTAAAATATGGAACGTATCGTTGTTATAGGCGGAGGATTCGCCGGACTGAATTTCATCAAGCATATCGACCGTAAACGGTTTGAAGTTATTGTCGTTGACCGCAATAACTACCACAGCTTCCCGCCGCTGTTCTATCAGGTGGCGTCGGCCGGCCTCGAACCGGCCTCGATCTCTTTTCCCTTCCGGCGCGAAATGCGCAAGAAGCGCATAAAGGGAGTGAAATATAACTATGGCTGCGTGAAGACGATCGACCTCGCCCGTCGGTGTGTAGTCACCCAGTTCGAGACCGTGCCGTTCGACAAGCTCGTCATTGCCGCCGGAACGACCAATAACTTCTTCGGCAACACAGGCCTGAGGGAACATGTCTACACCCTGAAATCGACCTCCGAAGCTCTACGCTGCCGCAACGCCGTTCTCGAAAGGCTCGAACGGGCGTCGGTTTCGTCCGACCCTCATGAGCGCAGGCGCCTGCTGACCTTCGTCGTCATCGGCGGAGGGCCCACAGGAGTCGAGATGGCCGGCGCGCTCGGCGAGATGAAGCGATATATAATAAAACGTGAATATCCGCGAATCAGGCCCGAAGAAGTGCGGATAATCCTTCTCGAAGGGTCGCCGTGTCTGTTAGGAGCAATGAGCGCCAAAGCGCAGCACGACGCCTTGCGCGACTTAGGCTCGCTGATGGTCGACGTCAGGCTCGGCACACTGATGAAAAGCTACGAAGATGGAGTTATAACTCTCGCCGACGGTACCACTATAGATTCCGAAACCGTTATCTGGACGGCCGGAATAACCGGGACACTTTTTGAAATCGTGGGATCAGACCTCAGGCAAGGGCCCGGAGGACGGTTTGTGACCGACGACTGCTGCCGAGTCGAGGGCGCCGAAGGGGTCTATGCTCTGGGCGACATCGGCATCCATATCACCGACGACCATCCGCGCGGACTGCCTCAGCTTGCCCAGGTGGCCATTCAGCAGGGTGTCTATCTCGCGAAATGCCTCAGCGCAGGAAAATTCGAGCGCCCGTTCCGGTATAGAGACAAGGGGACTATGGCGACCATCGGGCGCAACCGCGCCGTCGTCGACATGGGCCGTATCCACGTCGGCGGCCTCGCGGCGTGGCTGATGTGGATGTTTGTCCATCTCATGTCGCTGCTCGGGATGAGAAACCGCGTCATTGTGCTGATAAACTGGATCTGGAGCTACTTCACCTTCAATACCTCGCTGCGCCTGCTGATAATCGCAGCCCGACTGCCACGTCGACGCGGCCCCGAGGAATAGCCGCCCCGGCCGGAGTTTTTTCGTGCGCGGCGTAATGTTTTAGCGAAATTTAAGCTATATTTGCGTCGGACATCCGCGGGAGCCAGCCGTAGAGACGGCGCCACGGCTCTGCGGTGGCTAATACCATGACACAATTACAGCAATAACTATGGACAGGATTTTAAGCAATGTAGAGAGAGTCTACAACAATGGTGCGACTCATCGGTTTCCGACCAATGTGCCGTATGTCACGGTCGACAATTTTCCGAAATTAGGCAAGCTTGCCGCGATGAGATTTCTGGAGTGGGTCAGCGACAACCCCGAGGGTGTGATCAGCCTTCCGACGGGGAAGACTCCGGAATATTTCATCGAATGGGTCAGGCGCGCGCTCGAGCGGTGGGACAGCGCCGAGGGACGCCTCATGCGCGAGGAAAGCGGGCTGACCGTAGACCGCCGACCCGACCTCAGCGGCCTGCGCTTCGTGCAGATCGACGAGTTCTATCCCATCGATCCCCGGCAGCACAACAGCTTTTATAATTACGTTCAGAAATATTATGTCGGAGGATTCGGACTAGACCCGAAGAGAGGTCAGTTTATCAACTGCGATGAGATTCCTCTTCCGGGAGGCCGGAGATTCACTGAGGTGTTCGCCGACGGAGCTGTCGATCTCGGTCTCCGCTACCGTGAGCCGAAAAGCCGGTCAGAAGAGCTTCAGCAACAGTCGATATTCATGATCGATGACTGGTGTGCGGCCTACGAGCAGCGCATACGCGACATGGGAGGCATAGGATTCTTCTTAGGCGGCATAGGCCCTGACGGACATATCGCATTCAACACCCGCGGCAGCGACCCCCATTCGACTACGCGCCTTACCCACACCAATTTCGAGACACAGGCCGCCGCAGCCGGCGACCTCGGCGGAATCGAGGTGTCGCGCACAAAGCCGGTCATCACGATCGGGCTCGACACAATAACCTATAACAAAGACTGTGTGGCGATAATCTTTGCCGCCGGCGAGGCGAAAGCTGAGGTCGTCGCCGACGCCCTCGAGAAAAAACCGTCGAATCTCTATCCGGCATCGGTTCTGTCGCGTCTGCCAGCCGCCCGCTTCTACCTGACGCGCGGTGCGGCGTCGATGCTTCACGAATCGGTCTACGACTACTATACCTCATCGCCCTGGACTCAAGCGAAAACCGATCGCGCCGTGCTCGAATACTGCAACCGCGCGGGCAAATATGCCGACAAGGTCACCGTCGACGAGCTTCGCCGCGACGAATATTGCAGCTTGATTCCCGACCTCGGCGACCACACCATTCAGTCGGTTATCGACTCGCTCAAACATAAGATCGAACTCGGCACGGCCTCGCCGGGCGGCCAGATGTTTTTCCACACCGGCCCCCACCACGACGACATCATGCTCGGTTTCCTGCCGCATATCCACCGCATATCGCGCAACGAGACCAACAAGTCGCACTTCGCCGTCATGACCTCGGGCTTCAACGCCGTCACCAATGACTTCCTTATAGACGCCCTGACCGATACGCTGCGTTTTATCGAAGAGGGGCGCATCGAAATGCTCCGCTACCCCGATTTCTTCGAGAAAGGCTATAAACTCAAACGCAGCAAGGACACCTACCACTGCCTGATCCACGTCGCCTCGGGCAACACCGACGAGCGGCGCCGCGGCTTCGCCCACCGCCTCGTGCGCGATTTCATCGAGATTTGGGGCATCGACAGCGTCGACGCGCTGAAAGCCAAGCTGCGCGAGGTCATAGCCGAGACCCGTGCCAGCTACGCCGGTGAAAAGATGTCGGCTGAGATACGTCTGCTCAAGGGCATGATACGCGAGTTCGAGGAAGAGATGGTCTGGGGATTCTTCGGCATCAAAGACGACAGCATCCACCACCTTCGCCTCGGCTTCTACACCGGCGACATCTTCACCCAGCAGCCGACTCTCGACCGCGACGTCATGCCGGTGCTCGAACAGCTGCGCGCCATCCGCCCGACCGTCATCAGCCTCGCCTTCGATCCCGAGGGAAGCGGCCCCGACACCCATTACAAGGTTCTCCAGACCATAGCCGAGGCCGTCCGCGAATGGGGCAAGGAAGAAGACCTCAGCAACCTTAAGATATGGGGCTACCGCAACGTATGGTTCAGGTTCCTGCCGTCGGAGGCGACGCATATCGTGCCTGTGTCGCTCAACGCCATGGGCGTTTTCGACAACGCATTCAGCAACTGCTATGCCAGTCAGGTCAACGCCTCGTTCCCGAGCTACAAGCTCGACGGCAAGTTCAGCGATCTGGCCAAGCGGATATGGGTCGACCAGCTGTCGCAGGTACAACGCGTTCTCGGCAAGCCCTTCTTCTATCAGAATGAGAGTCCGCGCATCCGCACGACCCACGGCCTGCTCTTCTTCAAGGAGATGACCGCCGCCGAATTCCTCGACTCGGCGCGCGAGCTCCAGAAGTCGGTGGGCGGCTGATCGCTCCCGCCCGCACCACAACAATCCCGATTAATCCCGGCCAACCCCGATTAATCGGGATTGCCGGCTAACGGGGCGATGTCGGATTTTTTTCGTAATTTTGCAGCGGAATGAAAAGAATCAGAAACTTTTGCATAATAGCCCATATCGACCACGGCAAATCGACGCTGGCCGACAGGCTTCTGGAGCGCACGGCCACCGTGGCTCCTAAAGATATGGAGGCTCAGGTTCTCGACGACATGGACCTCGAGCGCGAGCGCGGCATAACGATCAAGAGCCACGCCATCCAGATGAACTACCGCGCCAAAGACGGCGAAGACTATACGCTGAACCTTATCGACACTCCGGGACACGTCGACTTCTCCTATGAGGTGTCGCGCTCTATCGCTGCCTGCGAGGGCGCGCTGCTGATTGTCGACGCCAGCCAGGGAATCCAGGCCCAGACGATCTCGAATCTCTACATGGCCCTGATGAACGACCTGACGATTATTCCGGTCATCAACAAGGTCGACCTCGACTCGGCAAAGCCCGAGGAGGTCGAGGACGAAATTATCGAGCTGTTGGGCTGCGACCGCTCGGAGATTCTGCGCGCCAGCGGCAAGACAGGCTTCGGCGTCGACGAGGTTCTGGACGCCGTCGTAGAGCGCATCCCCGCCCCGAAGGGCGACCCCGAGGCTCCGCTCCAGGCACTGATCTTCGACTCGGTGTTCAACCCGTTCCGCGGCATCATAGCCTATTTCAAGATTGTCAACGGCACGATCTCGACCGACGACTTCGTCAAGTTCGTCAACACCGGCAAGGAATACCACGCCGACGAGATCGGCATCCTCAGGCTCGACATGGTTCCGCAGAAGACCCTCTCGGCCGGAAATGTCGGATATATAATCTCGGGCATCAAGACCAGCCGCGAAGTGAAGGTCGGCGACACGATAACCCACGTCTCGCGTCCCTGCGAAAAAGCCATCGAGGGCTTCGAGGAAGTCAAGCCGATGGTCTTCGCCGGCGTCTACCCTATCGAGACCGAAGACTTCGAGAACCTGCGCGCCTCGCTCGAGAAGCTTCAGCTCAACGACGCCTCGCTGACGTTCCAGCCCGAATCGTCGGCGGCACTCGGCTTCGGCTTCCGCTGCGGCTTCTTAGGCCTGCTCCACATGGAGATCATCCAGGAGCGTCTCGGCCGCGAGTTCGACATGGACGTCATCACAACGGTTCCGAACGTCAGCTACCGTGTCTACGACAAGCAGGGCAACATGACCGAGGTCCACAATCCCTCGGGGCTGCCTGACCTGACGCTGATAGACCGTATCGAAGAGCCCTACATACGCGCCACGGTAATTACCGCCGCCGACTATATCGGGCCTATCATGACCCTCTGCCTCGGCAAGCGCGGCGAGCTCGTCAAGCAGGAATATATCTCGGGCAACCGAATGGAGATAACTTTCGACCTTCCGCTGGGCGAGATCGTCATAGACTTCTACGACAAGCTTAAATCGATCTCGAAGGGATATGCGTCGTTCGACTATCACCTCCACGGCTTCCGTCCGAGCCGTCTGGTCAAGCTCGACATTCTTCTCAACGGCGAGAGCGTCGACGCCCTGTCGACACTGACCCACGCCGACAACGCCGAGCGGTTCGGACGCCGCATGTGCGAGAAGCTCAAGGAGCTCATTCCGCGCCAGCAGTTCGACATTGCCATCCAGGCCGCCATCGGCGCCAAGATCATAGCCCGCGAGACAATCAAGGCTGTGCGCAAAGACGTGACAGCCAAATGCTACGGCGGCGACATCTCGCGAAAGCGCAAACTTCTCGAAAAGCAGAAAAAAGGAAAGAAGCGCATGAAGCAGATCGGCAATGTCGAGGTTCCGCAGAAAGCATTCCTTGCCGTTCTCAAACTCGACTGACGCCATGATAGAATATATCCGCGGCGCCGTCGCCGAGCTGACCCCCACCTACGTTGTCATCGAGACAGGAGGCATCGGCTACATTGCCGGAATATCGCTGACGACCTACGCCGCTTTCGAGAACCGCGCCGAAGTCAAGGCCCTCATCCACGAGATTATCCGCGAAGACACCCGCGACCTCTTCGGCTTCGCCACAGCCGAGGAGCGCGACCTCTTCCGCCTGCTCATAGGCGTCAGCGGCATAGGCGCCAACACAGCGCGCACAATCCTCTCGGCCTATAATCCCGCCGAGCTGGCCTCGATAATCACCGGAGGCGACCACGCCCGGCTCAAAAGCGTCAAGGGCATAGGAGCAAAAACTGCCGAAAGAATCATTGTCGACCTGCGCGACAAAATAAAAGCCACAGACACTACGTTTAATCAACAGCCGGAAAACCGAGGCGAAGTCTTCGACGAAGCAAAGGCGGCCCTGGTCATGCTCGGATATCCGAAGCAGGCTGTGGCAAAAATCCTCGCCAGAATCTTCGACGCCGACCCGCTGATAAAAGTCGAGGGAGCTATCAGAAAAGCACTTACAATGCTCTGATTGTTCCGGACATCAAGAACGGCGTTCCGGCCCGACAGATGAAAGGCATCAGTGCGTCAAATATAGTGAAAACCGCAGTTGCGACAGCTATCGTTGTCGTAACCGCCGTTTTATTCACCGCGCGCAGCCAGAGCCCGTTCGTCACCCCCGGATTCACGCCTCCGCCCCCGGTAATGCCGGCAGCCCCGATAAACGCGGCCGACTCGATAATGCTTCCGCTGCCCGTCGGGCAATTCATTCCGCAGAGCTACGAAGACCTCGTCGCCGACGAATTCTCGGCCGACCTCCAGACTCCGTCGAATATCACGACCCAGGCCGAATATGACCCGGCCACAGGCTGCTATATCGTCCACACCCGTCTGGGAGACATGGACATAGTAACCCCTTTCATGCTGTCGGCCCAGCAATACAACGACTGGCAGATGCGCAAGCAGATGACCGAATATTACCGCGAGCGCAATCTGGCCCAGGCCCAGAACAAAGACAAAGAGCCGTTCAATATCTTCGACATGAACTTCGCCTTAGGGCCCCTCGAGAAGATATTCGGCCCCGGAGGCGTTCAGCTGAAGACTCAGGGCAACGTGCAGGTCAAGATGGGGATAACGTCGAACAAGACCGACAATCCCTCGTTGTCGGTGACCTCGCGCCGCAAGACATTCTTCGACTTCGACCAGAAAATCCAGGCCACCATCAACGCCAGCGTCGGCGACCGCATGAAATTCAACATGACCTACAACACCGACGCCACCTTCGACTTCGACTCGAAAAACCTCAAGCTGGCCTACGAGGGGAAAGAAGACGACATCGTCAAGACCATCGAAGCCGGTAATGTCAGCATGACGACAGGATCGTCGCTCATACGCGGCTCGACGGCGCTTTTCGGCATCAAGACCCAGCTTCAGTTCGGCAAACTGACGGTGACCGGCCTCGTGTCGCAGCAGAACAGCGAATCGAAGAGCGTAAGCTCGAAAGGGGGTGCCCAGACAACCGACTTCAAGATACGCGCCGACGAGTATGACGAGAACCGCCACTTCTTTCTGGCCCAGTATTTCCGCGACAACTACGACAACTTCGCGTCGAAGCTGCCCTACGTGTCGTCGGGCATACAGATAACGCGCATCGAAGTCTGGATAACCAACAAGCAGAGCAACTATTCGCAGAGCCGCAACCTCGTGGCCTTCGCCGACATCGGCGAGAGCGAGGTCATGACCTCGGGCCACTGGCTGACGAACAACTATCCACCCGTGCCCAGCAACCAGTCGAACAATCTGCTCGAGACTATCAAGACTGAATATCCGGGAGCTCGCAATATCAACACCATCACCCAGGCACTGCAGCCTCTGGCCGATTTCGGAATCACCGGCGGACGCGACTACGAAAAGGTCGAGAGCGCCCGCCTGCTCGGCGAAAGCGAATACACCCTGAACTCTTCGCTGGGCTATATCTCGGTCAAAAGCGCCCTGAACAGCGACGAAGTCCTCGCCGTGGCCTACGAGTATACCTGGCAGGGACAGGTCTACCGCGTCGGCGAATTCTCGTCGGACATAACCGGCAACGACCAGGCCCTGTTTGTCAAGATGCTCAAGGCCACCACCATCGACCCACGCCTGCCGGCCTGGAAGCTGATGATGAAAAATGTCTACTCTCTGGGGGCATATCAGGTTCAGAAACAGAACTTCCGCCTCAACATCAAGTATCTCAACGACACCACTGGCACCGAGATCAACTATCTGCCCGTTCCGTCGATTTCCGACAAGCCCCTTCTGCAGGTAATGAATCTCGACCGCCTCGACTCGAATCAGGAAGCTAATTCCGACGGAATATTCGACTTTCTCGAGGGCTACACCATAATATCGCAATCGGGCAAGATCATCTTCCCCGTCGCCGAGCCTTTCGGCAGCAATCTAGCCCGTAAGATCAACGACCCCGTTCTGGCCGAGCAATACTGCTATCAGGAACTTTACGACAGCACCCTCGTAGTAGCTCGCCAGTTCGCTACAAAGAACAAATTCGTCCTCGCCGGCAAATATCAGGCCAGCAACGGAGCGCAGATACGCCTCGAAGCCATGAACGTTCCGCGCGGATCGGTCGTCGTCACCGCCGGAGGCGTCGTGCTGACCGAAAACAGCGACTATACGGTCGACTACGCCATGGGCATAGTGACCATCACCAACCAGTCGATAATCGACTCGGGACAGAGCATCAACGTCACTCTCGAAAACCAATCGATGTTCTCGACACAGCGGAAAACGCTTCTCGGACTCGACATCAACTACAAGTTCTCGAAACGGTTCAACATCGGCGCCACCGTCATGCACTTCAGCGAGAAAGCTCTGACCGAGAAGGTCAACATCGGCGACGAGACCGTCAACAACACCATCTGGGGCATCAACTTCGACTACAACACCGACTTCATGTGGCTGACAAATCTTCTGAACAAGATTCCGACCGTCAACGCCACAGCACCGTCGACCCTGAGCGTGCGCGGCGAGTTCGCCCAGCTCATTCCCCACAAACAGAAGTCGGGTACCAACAAGGGCAGCAGCTATATCGACGACTTCGAGACATCGCAAAGCGCCATCGACCTGCGGTCGCCCTATTCGTGGTTCCTCGCCTCGACCCCCTACGATCCGGCCGCCGATGCCCTCTTTCCCGAAGCCGCGCTCAGCAACAACGTCGACTACGGCAAGAACCGCGCCCTTCTGAACTGGTATTTCATTGACAGGATGTTCACCGACCGTAACTCGTCGCTCTGCCCGGGCTATATCCGCAGCGACGTCGAGCAGCTGTCGAACCCCTACGTGCGCGAAGTCCAGACCCGCGAAGTGTTCCCCGGGCGCCAGCTGACCTACGGCGAATCGTCGACGATACAGACCCTGAACCTCTCGTTCTATCCCACCGAGCGCGGCCCCTACAATCTCGACGCCACCAACATCGACGACTCGGGCAACCTTCTCAACCCCGAAAAGCGGTGGGGCGGCATCATGCGCAAGATGGACAACACCAACTTCGAGCAGTCGAACATCCAGTATATCGAATTCTGGCTCATGAACCCCTTCATGGAGCAGAACAACCTCGACGGCGGCGACCTTTACTTCAATCTCGGAGAAATATCGGAAGACATTCTTAAAGACGGTCTGAAATCCTATGAGAACGGAATCCCCTACGACGGCAACGACCAATATCTCCAGTCGACAGTCTGGGGACGCGTGTCGTCGCAGAACTCCCTGACCTACGCTTTCGACAACAACTCGGGCTCTCGCCTCGTCCAGGATGTCGGGCTCGACGGACTGCCCAACGAAATGGAGTTTACGTTCGATTCCTACAGGGACTATCTCGACCAGCTGCGCCAGCGTCTTCCGGCCGCTACAGTCGCCGCGATGCAGGACGACAAATTCTCCCCATTCAATGACCCTGCCGGCGACAACTACCACTTCTTCCGCGGCTATGACTACGACGACCAGCGGCTGTCGATTCTCGAGCGCTACAAGCGTTATAACGGAGTCGAAGGCAACTCGCTGTCGCCCGAAGACGCCGACGAGCCGCTCTACCAGTCGTCACGCTCGCTGCCCGACGTCGAGGATGTCAACCAGGACAACACCCTCAACGAATATGAGCGCTATTTCCAGTATCATGTATCTATCCGCCCCGAAGACTTCGTTGTCGGCAAGAACTTCATAGCCGACAAACAGACGAGTGTCGTCGTGACCCGCGACGGAAACGCCCAGGAGGTCGAATGGTATCAGTTCAAGATTCCAATCACAGGCTACGAGAAAGCGGTAGGCTCGATCAACGGGTTCTCGAGCATACGCTTCGCGCGAATGTTCATGACCGGATTCAAACAGGTCACACACCTCCGCTTCGCCACCCTCGAGCTCGTGCGCGGCGAATGGCGCCCCTACGATTTCAACCTCAACAACCGCGGCGACGCTCCGGCCCAGGGCACCATAGACATGAGTGTCGTCAACATTGAGGAAAACACCAAACGCCAGCCAGTCAACTACGTTCTGCCTCCGGGTGTCACCCGAATAACCGATCCGGGACAGACCCAGATAACCCAGCTCAACGAACAGTCGATGTCGCTCGCCCTGACCGGCATCCAGGCCGGCGATGCCCGCGGCGTCTACAAGAACACAGCGCTCGACCTGCGCAACTACGAGAGAATGCAGATGTGGGTCCACGGCGAAGCACTCATCGACAACCCGACATCGCTGAAGAGCGGCGAGATGAGCGTGTTCATCCGTCTGGGAAGCGATGTCAAGAGCAACTACTACGAATATGCTGTTCCGCTGGCCCTCACCCCTCCCGGCAACTATAACAATGACGACACCAACGACCGCTATGAGGTATGGCCGCGCTCGAACTATTTCGACTTCGTGCTTAACCATCTCGTCGACGTCAAGAAAGCGCGAAACCACGCCAAGAGCGCCGGAGAATCGGGCGTAGGCTACGGAGTTCTGTTCAGCCAGCGCGACCCCGACAATGAACGGAACACAATTTCGGTGATAGGAAATCCGTCGCTGAGCGACGTCAGGGTCATGCTTGTCGGCGTGCGCAACAACGCCTCGACAACGAAAGACGCCGTTGTATGGCTCAACGAACTTAAAGTCACCGATTTCAACAGCGACGGCGGCTGGGCAGCCAAGGCCAATGTCAACCTGGCCATGAGCGACATCGCCACGGTGAACTTCGGCGCCCATGTCGAGACCGCCGGATTCGGCGGCGTCGACCAGTCGCTGTCGGCCCGGCGCCTCGACGATTACGAACAATATAACGTGGCCGTTCAGGTCGACGCCGGACGTTTCCTGCCCGAGAAAGCCAAACTGAAAGCCCCCGTCTTCTACTCTATGACAAAAGAGAAGACATCGCCGAAATATAACCCTCTCGATCAGGACGTGCTGCTCAAAGACGCCCTCGACGCGGCGACGACCAAACATGAGCGCGACTCGATACGCGACTACGCCATCGAGCGCCTCACGACCCAGAACTTCTCGATCTCGGGGCTGAACTTCGGCGTGAAGAGCAAAACACCCATGCCCTGGGACCCCGCGAACTTCACCCTCAACTTCTCGTTCAGCAAGCAGGAGCGCCACGACCCGACAACAGAATATGAATATACCAACGACTACCGCGGCAGCTTCCAGTATAGCTACACGCCTTACGTGCGCGGCGTGAAGCCATTCGGATGGATAAAGTCGAAGTCGAAGAACGTCAAGTTCCTCAAGGAATGGGAAATCAACTATCTTCCCAACAACATATCGTTCCTGACGACGCTATCGCGCTACTACTACGAGCAGCAGACCCGTTCGGAGACCGACGTAGATTTCCGCCTGCCCGTCACCGTCAGCAAGAACTTCCTCTGGGACCGCCAGTTCTCGCTGACATGGTATCTGACCAAAACCATCAACCTCAGCTTTAACTCCAATACCTCGGCGCGAATCAAAGAGCCAGTCGGAGCCGTCAACCGCAAGCTGTTCCCCGACCAATACCGCGAATGGAAAGACACCGTCATGCAGTCGCTGCTGCGCATGGGAACCCCCTGGAGTTACAACCAGACATTCACGGCATCGTGGAAAGCGCCCTTCTCGCGAATTCCCCTACTCGACTTCCTGACCGCCAACGTCAGCTATAACGCCACATACCAGTGGGACCGCGGCGCCACAGTCGAGGGAACCTTCGTCGGCAACACCATAGCCAATCAGGCGGCTTTCAACGCCGACGGCCGCTTCAACTTCGAGTCGCTCTACAAGAAGATTCCCTTCATCAAAGATGTCGAGAAGCGCTTCGCCAACAAACGGCCCGCGCAATCCGACAAAAAGAAAGAGCCGAAGAAATTCGAGCGGACAATAGCGCTCAAGGAGGACACCACAACGACCATCAAACATAACCTGCGGGCAAAGAAAATCAAGATAACGGCCACGGCCGACAACAAGCCTTTCGCCGTCAAGTCGCGCATCGTCGACAACAACACCGTCGAGATTCTCAACCGGGGCACACAGAACGTTAAATTCACAATAACCGAAGTTACAAAAGATGAGCGCAGCTTCCTGCGCAACCTCGGCGAATATGCCACGCGCCTGCTGATGACGCCGCGCAACGTGACAGCCCGTTTCAAGAACACCCGCTCGCTCCAGCTGCCCCTGTTCGCCAACAATATCGGAAATATATTCGGCCAGAGCACCAGCTACGGCCCGATGTCGCCCGGCCTCGATTTCGCGTTCGGATTCACCGACGAAAGCTATATCACCAAAGCCCGCGAACGCGGATGGCTTATGACAACCGACGGACAGGTATCGCCGGCCCTCTGGAGCAACGCCAAGGAGGTCAACTTCGAACTCACCCTCGAGCCGATAAAGGGGCTGAAGATCGTACTGACGACCAACCGCACCGACAACCGCACCAGCCAGATCCAGTTCATGTATGACAACATGCCGACATCGCTCTCGGGCTCTTACACAAAGACCCACATAGCGCTGAAGACGGCCCTTCGCAATTCGAAGGCCGAAGACGGCTACAACAGCGACGCGTTCAACCAGTTCCTGGCCAACATTCCGATCATAGCCTCGCGCATCAACGCCGGTTATTCCGGCTGCACCTATCCCGAAGGAGGATTCATGGACGGAAATGTCAACGCCGGACAGCCGTTCAACCCTGAGATCGGAGGGGTTCTCACAAGCAGTTCCGACGTGCTCATTCCGGCCTTCCTCGCCGCCTACTCGGGTGTCGACGCGCAGAAACAGTATCTCAATCCGTTCCCCTCGCTGGCCCACGCCCTGCCGAACTGGCGCGTCACCTACGACGGTCTGATCAATCTCGGCAATATGCGCAATCTGTTCAAAGCCTTCACCCTGACCCACGCCTATCAGTGCACCTACTCGGTCGGCAGCTATTCGAGCTACCTGAACTGGATATCGGCCGACGGTGACACAAAAGGATTCATCATCGACGAAATGACCGGCAACCCGGTTCCGTCGTCGCCCTACAATATCTCATCGGTAGCCATAACCGAGAAATTCGCCCCTTTGGTCGGAGTGGCAGTCACGCTCAAAAACGAGATGACCGTCAACGCCGATTTCCGCGACAGCCGCACACTGACGCTGAACTCAGCCGCCGGACAGATCGTCGAGGCCAACCAGCGCGGAATAACTGTCGGACTCGGCTACAAGATCGTCGGATTCAATACCGTGCTGAAAATGAAAGGGTCGCAGCAGGGAATATCAAACGACCTGACGATAAACGCCGACTTCGGCTACAGCCAGTCGACAGCACTGATACGCCGCATCGAGAACGCCTACACCCAGGCGACCTCGGGCACACGTACAATCAACATAAACATTGCCGCCAACTACATAATGAGCAAGCGGCTGACCATAGGTGCGTTCTTCGACCACCAGATCAATACGCCCCTTGTCAGCTCGACATCCTACCCCACGACCAACACCTCGTTCGGCCTGCAGTTCAATCTGTCGCTGTCGCGCTGAGCTCAGTCCGGGGGCAGTCAGTATTCTACCTTGTCGTCTTTCTCCATCCACATTCTGAAGGCTTCGGCGGCCTCGTCGCTCAGAAGCGGCTCGGAGGGAAGTCTGCGCCGGTCGCGCGGAAGTTCGAGCTCCTCATAGATAAAGGAATCATCGAAACCGATATTCTTCGCATCGGTCTTATTGTTGCCGTAATACAGCTTACCGATATGAGCCCAGTAGATTGCACCGAGACACATCGGGCACGGCTCACACGACGAATAGATCTCGCATCCGCTGAGATCGAACGTGCCAAGACGGCGGCAAGCCTCGCGTATGGCATTCACCTCGGCATGTGCCGTCGGGTCGTGACTGGCCGTGACACGGTTCACCCCAGTAGCGACAATCTCGCCGTCGCGGGCAATGACGGCTCCAAATGGGCCGCCCCCGTTGTTTACATTCTCTTCCGAGAGCCTGATGGCCTCGCGCATAAGTTCTTCGTTCGTCATATCGAATCTGTCAGATTTATCAGCATTCACAAAGATAACAAATAAAGCTATATGGAGTTTAACAGCCGAAAGTTTACCAAACCCTTATGCTTCGAGATCGAGCAGTTTCTGTTTGGCAGCCTTTCCACCTCTGTAGCCTGTCAGCGAACCGTCGCTGCCGACAATGCGATGACACGGAACAAATATTGACATCACATTGGCTCCCACAGCATTAGCTACAGCCCTGACAGCGTCGGGACGCCCGACGCGCCCCGACAGGGCGGCGTAAGATATTGTCGACCCATACGGGATTCCCAACAGTTCATTCCAGACTATTTTCTGGAAATCGGTTCCGACAAACAGCAGCGGTATGTCAAATTCAACTCTTTCTCCCGAAAAATACCTTTCGAGTAGGCTGGCCGCCCGGTCAAGAACCGCCGACTGACACTCTTCTACTACAGCATTCAGCGCAGATTCGAGAAACCTGACGGCTCTGTCGGAATTCTTCGCGCAGCGCCAGTCGCACAGACACAGCCTATCGCCTGACGAACCAAGCGTCAGCGGCCCGCAGGGCGAATCGTAGCGCCTCACCGAAATAATATCTTTCATAGAACTTTATCCCTGCAATTTCCGCATCCTGAGCCATGCGGGAATGCCCTTGAAAAGATGAACGACAACGGTAAGACTCATGGCTATACCTATTGCGTAATGCCACAGCCCGAGATGAGGAATCTTAACCGGCGCCAGCAGTTTGACCGTTCCTGTCAGCAACGTTGCCAAAAACAGGATAATCAATGCCTGTGTATCGGCGTAGAACCAACGGAATTTCTTTTTCATCGCTCCAAGCATTTTGCGGAACTGAGCCCAATGGACTAACACTAGCGCGGTCATTGCGTAACCGAAAACCCAGTGAATGACTTTCAATGCGCTGCGCGGTTCGACAATGATTCCATGACTTTTAAGATGGAGAATAACGCCTATTGTCAATGCCACGGCAAAAGCTATTAACAATAGCAGCCCTATGTTTGCTTTAGTTCTCATAATAATACTGATACTCCCCCGCTCTTTCCGAAAGGAGCCGACACAAAAATACACCAAATAGTGTTCGCAAGCAAAAAAATCAAATAAATCTCCCTTATTTTAGCGAATGCTAATTTGTGGATGCTAATTATTGTAAATTTGCTGAATGAACTCTACAACACGATTTGTCATAACGGAAGTCTACAGTGACCGAAAACAGTTTCTACCTCTGCTCCTGATCGGAGATGAATCGGAAACGATGATCGACCGATATATCGGTCAGGGAAATCTATATGCCGGATTCCTTGACGGAGTGCCAATAGCAGTAGTCATGACAGTCAGCATCGATTCCACCACTGTGGAGGTAAAGAATCTTGCTGTCGCAGATAGATTCAGACGTCAAGGCTACGGACGCCGGATGCTCCGACATATCGAAAATCGGCATCCCGGAAAAAACATCCTTATCGGGACGGGAGAAACCCCCTCGACTCTTCGCTTTTATAAATCGTGCGGCTTCACATATTCCCATCGTATCCCAGACTTCTTCACCGACAATTATCCTGACCCGATAATTGAAGAAGGGGTCAGGCTCCGCGATATGATTTATCTGAAAAAGTCCGTCTCTGGCGGGGATTCCCTGACAGTCTAAAGGAGTTTCAGGGCGATGGCGGCGCAGGCTTCGGCATCGCAGAGGGCGTTGTGGTGATTTTCCATCTCAAAACCGCATGCCGCAGCCGAGAGATGGAGCTGATGACTCGGAATCTTCAGACACCGCCGCGACGCGGCAAGGGTGCAATAGAACTCATAGCCGGGATATTCCATGCCATATTCGGCAAAGACAGCTTTCAGACAGCCCTCGTCGAATGGACGGTTGTGGGCGACAAGAGGTAGTCCGGCAATGCGCGGAGCTATCCTCGCCCATACCTCGGGGAACGCCGGCCAGGCATCGGTATCGCGACGCGTAAGACCGTGGATTTGCGTTGTCCAGTATGAATAATAATTCGGCACAGGCCGGATGAGGCTATAGAACCGGTCGACGATCTCTCCGCCGCGCACAATGACAATGCCGACACTGCACACGCTCGAGCGCCGCCCGTTGGCGGTCTCGAAATCTATAGCCGCGAAATCTTTCATATTCAGACAGAGTTTAACGCCGCAAAGATAGCCAAAAGCTGCATCATTTCCGAAACATCCGGGCGAAAGCACGGTCGAGACGCTGCTCGGGAAACTGGTAGTGATTGCCGGGCACGAGCTCGAAGATGTCACTGATTCCATTGTCATGGAGATAGTCGACAATCTCGACGGTGTCGGTCTGAACCGGCTGAAAGGCTTTCACTTTCGTCTTGGCCTCGAGACTTCCGAGCAGGAAATATGCCCGACCCGGCTTCTTAGGGACAGGCAGGCTTTTTATCCATGTGACAAAACCGTCGTACCAAAACGAGCCGGAGAGACTGATTATATTGCAGAACAGATTGTTCGACATCCATTGCCAGAGCGTGAACAGCCCTGACAGGGATACTCCGGCCAGAGTACGCTCGACAGCGGCACCCAGATTCATCCGGCGTTCGACCTCGGGAACCACTTCGGAAACGAGAACCGAAAGGAACTCCACGGCATTTCCCCTGAAATCGGGCGAGCCGGGCGGCTGCCCTTTGGCAGGCCATGGAGTGAGATCGTTGTCCCAGTCCATGCCGGTCACAACGGCTATCGACACGCCGAATTCCGGGGCGGCCCGCTCTATCCATTCCTCGAGCCGGTCGAACGGATAAAGGAGATAGCATATCCTGTCGGGCGATCCGAGGACAGTTCTGATATTAAGATTCGCGATCGTGAATGTCGGCATATTTCATTATTCCGGGCAGTTCTTCAAACCCGATACTTTTATATAACGGACGACCGGCGTCGGTTGTTTCAAGATATATCTTATCGCAGCCCAGTTCACGCGCTTTCGCGACGAGGCGCTCCACGATAGAACGGGCCACTCCCCGACGGCGGTATTCCTGACGGACATATATGTTCATCAGGTAGGCACAGTGTCCCGAGGGGTTGTCGGGAGAAGGCAATTCGTCGGTCAGACAGATAGCTCCGCATCCGACGCCACAGCCATCATCTGTCTCGGCTACGACTGCAATATGCGACCCATCGGCAATGCGGCAACGGTAATACTGACGGTTGGCGACAAGCAGTCTCTTCGAAGGCTTTTCGCCGAAAACGCTCTCTATGACCTCTTCACGCCACCTCATCAGAGTAGGCAATGCGGTAATCTCTTTTATTGTTACATTCATCACAGCCGCCCTTCTTTCATAACTACCGGCAAAGCGCGCTCGTTGACCTTGCCTCGCGCCGTGAGCGGAATCTCATCCATCCTGACAAAAAACTCTGGCACCATGAAATCAGCCAACCGGGAACGAAGGAACTGCCTGATACGGCTCAGCTGACAGTTCTTACGGGAGGGCACGAAATAGGCTGTCAGATAGGGAAGGCCCTGCTCATCATTGAAGGCTCGGACAACGCCGCGCTCCACGCAGGGCGACTCATTGAGAACATTCTCGACCTCTTCGGGCTCGACTCGCTTGCCAAGAATCATGATCTGACGGTCTTTGCGGCGAAGGAAGGCTATGTTTCCGTCGGCAGTCGATAGCCGAGATCGCGATATGTCGCCGAACGGCCGTCTTCCCTCACCGCCGGGGCGTCGGGCTGAATCGCGGCCCAACAGGAGAACCGGCTGTAGATTGTTTTTATATCCATCTTGAATGAGTTTGCTATAATAAAAAGCGAATAACCGCTTTTTTTGTTCACTGCCGGCAAACAACGGGCGCGGTCATCGGCTTTGAGGCCGATGACCGCTCAACTGAGATTTCCAATACGGCGATTACCACTTGACCGGTTCAGGGAGAATGTTCCCGTCGGCGGCATCGTCAGCTGTGAAGGTGTTGCCGCGATACTGGACACAGAGCATCACCAACGGCTCGCTGCCGTTGTTTCGCACGGAGCGTCGGCCCTCGGGAGCGACACGGACGACGCTTCCTTCACCGACGGGGAGAACGCGCCCGTCGACCTGGAATTCGCCTTTTCCCGAAAGGAAGAAGTAGAGCTCTTCATGGGTCTTGTGGGTGTGGAGGAATCCGGTTTCCCGGCCGGGCCCGAACACCTGAAAGGAGAAGTCACCGCCGGTAGCACCGACGGCCTGTCCGCCGAAAACCTTTCCGGGAATTTTAACGTCGGGCCCGAGTTCGAGAACATAGTCTTTGATGTCGGCGAGTCGGCCGAAGTCTGCTGCGTTGAAATTAGCGCCTTTTTCGATTGTCTGAATCTGTTTCATAATCTTTGATACTGATTAGATTTCCGCTGCAAAGTTACTGCACAAACGACGCGCTGTCAAGAAGTTACTTTTTCGCCGCATAGTAACCTCCGGGTAACTTTTGCAGAAAATCAGCGAATTGCGGCTGAAATTTTTTTGAAAAAATTTCAGGGCATCATAGCTGCGCTTGAGCAGTTAAGCCTCAGACATAATTTGCGGTTTATTGGATATAACCGGATTTGTCAGTAACTTTGCGAAGTAAAGCAGTGTAGGAATGAAAGCGACTCAGAACTCCATCATCGAAATATGCCCGATCCGCAATGTAGTGGCCCGCTTCGGCGACAAATGGTCACTGCTGGTGTTGCTCGTCATAAACAGCAACGGCACGGTCAGATTCAACGAACTCGGGCGCCAGATTCCCGACATCTCAACGCGCGTTCTATCCTCAACGCTCAAGACCCTCGAGGCCGACGCCCTCATCGACCGCAAGGTCTATGCCCAGGTTCCGCCAAAAGTCGAATACTCGCTGACCGATACGGGCCGGTCGCTGATTCCTCTTATAATGCAGTTGACCGAATGGGCGCAGCAGAACATGGCGAAAATCATGACCCACCGCCGCCAACATGCGTCTGCAAGACAAAACTAAGACCGAGAAATACGTAGACGAGTTTCAGGGAATCCAATAGTAAGGAGGCTTTTTTCTGTGGACTTCGATCCAGCGCGTCAAGCCTGACAAATCGGCTATTCCATCGGCGATAACGGCCTCGTAGTATTCGACACCATGCCAGTCGGCGTCGGCGGGGGCCTCGAATTTCAGCCGCAGAATCGTGTCGCGCTGCTCCGGCGTCATAACTTCAACGATGCGGTCGGCCATCTTTTCAAAGAAGCCGTCGTAGCGGGTCTGCTCTTCGATATGAATAACGTCGAACTGCCAGAGCTCACCACCATAACGATAGAGAAAATGCCACGCGACACAATGTTCGTCAGTATGCAATCCATTGATACACTTAGTTTCGACGACGTTCGGGTTTGCGGCGATCTTCGCGGCTGTCGCGAAGCTGCTTTCTATGGTTATACCTTTGGAATATACATGGAGATCGACATCGCGGTGAGCGGCCAAAAGCCCCATTCGCAATGAGCCGACGATGTTGACCCGACATCCTGCTTCGCGCCACACGTCGGCAATGCCCGATTCATTCAGAACCGACCGGGCTTTCTCTCGGTTCTGAATAGCAAGCTCCATAATTTCTTCCTGATTCATTGTCTTTGCGGATTTGATAAATCTGCAAAGATAGTCATTTCCGGCAATAATCCGATGAGAAAAATCAGTCGCGAACGACAGAATATTTTATCCAGAGGACTCCATCGGCGACTGTCCCGACAGATTTGAGAGCCAGACGGGCGGGAAGAAAGCCGGGACGGTCGGCGATTCCGTCGAAGAGAGTGGGCTGAGATGTACGACCATCGAACAGTCGATACGTCCGTCGACCGACGCTACCATATGGCATATTATGTAGGGTCTCATTGTTTTTTAATGGATTTTGAGGTTATGGACAAAGCGCAGAATCCCTGTTTGTTGAACTGATAATACATCTCGATACGCTCGGGGGTATCGTTCTCGAGCAACAAAAGCAACTCTCTTGCAAACTCCAGTGTCGCTGATCCGTTTGCCGTCACTATGCGGCGATCGCTGACGGCCTGGGCATTGACATATCCGGCAGGATTGGTATAGTTCTCACTGCCCCATGTCTGCAACTGTTCCAGACCGTTCCCCGTGTGCCTGACACTGTTGAGGAATCCGCATTTTGCCATAAACGAAGCGCCATTACAGATTGCGCCTACGATTTTACCTCTTTCAACCGCCTGCCTGATTATCGGCACAACCCTCTCGGCCACCGGGGTGGCTCATCCGAATCCACCGATGAGCACCAGAGCCGCATAGTCGTCGGGCATTGTATCAAAAGAATAATCCGGCACAGTCCGAAAGCCGCCGATAGACTTTACCGGCTCCAACGTAGGAGCGACAACTTTGTTGACGTATTTCGGATTTGACTTAAGAGACAACTTGGGAGAACACAAATTTACCCTGATTCATAATCTTGATGCATCTAAACAACAAGACTAATAAACCAAATTCAAATCAAAAAATCAATGCACTCTTGTATTTGACTAAATATTAATGTTTTAATAACAGTGGTTAGATTTTTATCGCACCACTACTATTTACAAATATACGAATTAATCGGGAGTTTGACAGTTGTCAGGATTTTATATCCCGATTCGTTTGAAAAAGTGTAGCACCCCCTCGGTTATTCGTTTGAAAAAGTGTAATACTTGTTTTACTCAACAGAAGAATCCAAGCGTTAAAAAGAATTTATCAGTCCTCTGCATATTCGTAGTAGATGTTCCACAATGTATCCGGAAAGCCATATCCACAACATTCCACAGACTCAATCATCTTTTTCATGCGTGGCGAGTATTCTGACATTAGCCCATTGGAAGATATGAATTTGACTGCTTTATTGAAGTTGTTCTCAAGAGCGGTATAAAACGGATCATCGTAATCACCGTATTGCGCGGTAAGGCTACACCCTTGCTCAACATAATATAGCATCAGATCTGCAATAGCATTAGGGTCAGGTATGAGCTTCTGGAACGAGGTTATCAGTTTATTGCATTCTCTGAAACTCGGATCTTTGGGCCAGTCATTGCGTCCATAGAACTGGCTGCGGATTGCTTTCTTGTACTTTTCAAGCTCGGCGTCGCTGTTAGGTTCAAGATAAAACTCAAGCCAAGAATTAGCTTCCTTGCTTGCATCATACAACTGGAGCATAATATCAACCACCTGTTCTTTTGAAAGAGCGGACAGATGTTTCTTTAATTTTGCTTTTGACATTTTGGTTCAATTAAAGTGAATTTATTCGGAAACCCTATTGAAGCGACTTATGCGCTCGCTTACGATGCGGACATAATTGCGTTTCAGTTTTTCGGTTAAAAAACTGTGGTCAACAAGTCGCTTTGCTTCTTCAGGGAATCCGATATATTTGTTTAAGATTCTGTCTATACGTTTTTTCACCAAGCCGATTTTGTAGCCGAATCTCTCAAAATCCAAACGGCAGGGGTGGCCGGTTCTGTCGTAAACGTCGCTCTTTTCTATATCAGATGACAGTCCACCGTCAAGACCGAAGTCATCGCCGTTGACATGTAGGCTGGTATTGATGAGGTCGTAAGCCGGTGCCAGGCGGTAATCATGTCCATCAAGCATAAGAGAGAAATTCTTCAGATGTGCGTCACCGTTGGCATAGATATAATTGAATACCACAAGTTCAAAGAACCGCTCCATGTCAACCATCCATGCGGCTACATTTGCTCTTATCGCTTTGGCAATATCTTCGTAGCATCCGTTATATTTGAATTGAAGTCCGGCGGTCTGCTCATTTTTGCCTATTATCGAGGAGAAATCCTCCATCGGTAGTTTTGACCCGTCGGGGAGAATGTCGAAACGGCGGGTGATATATACCGACTGTCCTTTGGGCGTAAAACATAGACCATTAGCTGCGGTCTGTATTCCGTAAACTTGTGAGGCAATCTGCATCGTAAGATGCTCGTTGGATGGTATCATCTTGCGGTCACGAAGGGTCTTGTCCCACGGTGCAGGTTTCAATATATGTGTCGACCGCTCATTGTCGCCTGCTATATTGATAGCATCAGCATTTATTATAGCCGGGAATTTTTCCTGAACACCTGAAACCGATATGCGGTGCATGGCATCCGCAATCTCGCCGACATTTCGGAACTCGTCAATGTCAAATCTAAGTATTGGATTCACTTTTGTTTTACCAAATAGTAATTTGGCAGACTTCGGGCTATAAGTGTCAAATCCTTCCACAAGAGAAGAAGGACAGTTCTTTATTTCAATCATCGGTAATCCTCCTTACATTAACGGCTCCTATAAAATCTCTGTCTGCCATCGCCTCAAGCAGTCCGAAAAAATCTTGTTCATCAATTTTCAACGAACGGCAAATCACACGACGATTTGCTCCCTCCGGAATCATATTTGAGAAGAAAGGGAACAAGTGTTCAGAACAATAAGCATCGGTTCTTTTGGGTAATGTTGCAGAAATAGGGGGCATCGGAGAATCAAGATAATCTTCACAATACTGGAAAGAATATCCGATTCCCGGATGCTGCTCCGTCAATATACCCGCCTTTGTATTATTGAAATATACCTCAAGCTGTTTCATACGGTCTGCCTTATACGATATTCAATCTCAATGCCAAGAACATCAAGAATTTTCTTCACGGTCTTGAGCGCAGGATTACCCTTGCCACGCTCAATATCTTTGATTGTAGCAAGACCCACTTGCGACATTTCAGCAAGATCCTGCTGGGTAAGGGAGAGTATTTCCCTACGCTGTTTCATTATATCCATCAGTTCCATAGTCTGACATAATAAACTTTCGCGCAAAAATAATGAGAATTTCTGAAAGCACCAAATAGAAGTATGACAAACCGTACTTTTGGCAGCTATGTCATCATTAGTTTTGAAATCGGCTGAACGAAGTATGATATATAGGACTTTTAGGCTGCTGAGAAAATAAATTTGGTGGATTTGTGAAAAAGTGTCAACTTTGCGCCCAATTAAAACGAAACAAATGGCAAGACAGCATTACAATGTACTAATCATCAAAGGTATTCAATGCTTAAAAGGCTTTGAACGCAATGCGTATGTGCTGATGCCGTCAGCAACATGCACATCATATTGTGGAGCTGTCCGACCGGTTTGTTTCAGTAATCCAACTGACATAAGTTAGTCTACAAATACAGACTACTGAGATATAACGACTGTCGGAAAGTCCTTACCAAGCTTCCCGACAGTCGTTTTTTGTGTCCTCACCGATATAACCTTCTTCATCGCGATCAGCTGCGGACACACATTTCCATAACCGCGCCGTAAGACGCATAACTCACTCGAAAAAATGAAGTTGAATGATCAAAAGAAAATATATCGCCAGAATGCTCTGACTCAGTCAGACATTCAGTACTTTCCTGACAGTCGCGGTCTTGAAGTGACTGTTGTATCAGGGACTTGTGCTTATATCATCCGCAGAATACACGGAGCGATGAGTCGTCTGGCTCCTATGGGCGATGATGAAAGGAGAAGTCTTTGGTTTGAGGTCAGGGGCAAAGGATGGGAATGGTATCGCTTGTCGGTATCAACCTATAAGGATCGCCATTATCTCTATATCACCGGAGATACTTATGATCATCATGTATTCTGTGACAAGGAAGATTGTAATTCCCACCATTGTTTCTATGAGGATGAACTCGTTGGAATATTCTCAAAAGTCGAGAAGTATGTTGTAGGACTCGTTGACAATATCTTGTCTGCGTCCGAACAATATAATTCGTATGTTGAGAAATATTTGAGTTACTACCGGAGAGAAGGGTTGATAAAGAGGTCTATCCTGAACTCTTTGATTCCTGACAATCGCTATGATGGGATAGATATACCTCGGGTAATCAACCTGTACGAGAATCAGTTCGAGCCTACACAGTTTTCCGAGATGACTCTCAGATGCTATATGCACTATTGGCGCATAGCATATGAAGCTGTATATGGCAAGATGTCGGGAAATGATATTGAAGTCTTCCGGCATTCAAGTAAAGGATATGAGATTAAGGAGTATAATCTTGATTCTGAGGATGATTTCAGAAGATGGAAGAACGACGTCTCACCTTATCATGGTTTTGATGTAGTGTATGCGAGAGTTCACTTGTCCCAACATATACCAATGGTCAATGGCATTTTTATGTCGGCACCGGTAGTTTTTGGAATCTTGATGATTGCTTCCGGGCTGTCGTAGGATTGTCTGATGCCGGAATCTCGGTTGAATTGGGAGAAGTAGATCATTTACTCGGAATCTTGAAGGAGACTGACTACGTTGAGATTACCCCTTATGCGTACCGATATATGCAGGGCGATGATATTGGTAGCCAGATGAAACTCCCTTATGCTTACGAAGTAGACAAGAAAGTCATCAAGAAAATAATCGCAAACACTAATTGGAATAAGATTGAGAGGGTACGTCCTCTCGCTTAACACTTCTAAATGAGAAACAGTTATGAAAATACAATATGCATCTGACCTCCATCTGGAGTTTCATGAAAACAGCCGTTGGCTGAAAGATAATCCACTGGCAGCTGCTGGGGATGTCCTGATATTAGCCGGAGACATCGGCTATCTTGGTGATGACAACTACGGGCACCATCCCTTCTGGGACTGGTGCGCCGAGTCCTTCCGTCAGACTATCGTAATTCCCGGAAACCATGAGCTATACAAAAGCTTTGACATCAACGACCTTCACGAAGGCTGGCAGCAAGAAATACGTCCGAATGTAAAAGCCTGCTATAACTGTGTGATTCAGTTGGCTCCCAATATCGATCACATCGCTTCAACTCTTTGGGCAAAGATTCACCCGTGGGATGAATATCAGACCGAACGCGGAGTGACTGACTTCCACTGCATACGCAATGGACAGTTCCGTCTTTCGGCTCAGCGTTTCAACCAGGAGCATGAACGTTGTCGTGAGTTCATCGAGAGAAGTGTGGTGGAGAGTAAGGCCAGACATATCATAGTCGCCACCCACCATGTGCCATCGTTTGAACTTATGTCAGATGAGTTCAAGGGGAGTCCGATTAACGGAGCTTTCACATCTGAACTCGGCGACTTCATAGCCAGCAGCCGTATCGACTACTGGATATACGGTCATTCACACCGAAACATAAACAAAACCATCGGCAATACCCGGTGTATCTGCAATCAGCTTGGTTATACCTTTCATGGCGAGCAAAGCAGCTTCCGCCGGGATGCCATAATAGAAATCTAACGCAATAGATTTTGGCACGCTTATTGCTGTTCTATCATTATAAAAGCTACACTTATGAATATCAATAAAGAGTATCTGTTTATTAGTATCACGTTCCCGAAACCAATAATTGAACGTGACGATGGACGGAACATCAACTCGTGCGTGGCGACGCATTCAGAGAAAACGCGTGTGGCGTAATCGGCTACGCATAATCTTCAGAGCATTTTCTACGGCATACGTCGAAGATACCTCAACCGGGGAAGTACGTAAAGCCGAAACGTGGAAAGAACTCCGGACGGTGAGATGGTGTCAGGTGTATAGAACCACAGGACAACCTTGCAGCTGCCCTATGTGTTCCGGCGAACGATACAGTCGTGTCGATTCCAAGCGCGAGACCGAGAGGGTAATCCGCGAGCAGCTTGAATCGGTATAAGCATCAACCTTAACAACGGCGTCTTGTTCGCATACGAGACTCCGTTGTTAAGTTACCGATGCTCTTTAATCCGGATAGATGGCGGTTTTGATGACGTTGTCAGTGCGGTTGGCGAACAGGGTGTAGGCTTCCTGAATGCGGCTTAGGGGGTAACGGTGGGTTATCAGGCGCGTGGTGTCAATCTTGCCTTCGGAAATCAACTGCATGATTTTGTCGCAGTCGCAAGCATCGACGCCGCCGGTCTTGAAAGTCAGGTTCTTGCCATACATCCACGGCAAAGGCAATATCTGCTCCTTCTCATAGAGAGCGACAATCGTGACGATGGCATTCGGTCGGGCACAACGCCATGCCAGTTCAAAGGTGTCCTTGCTTCCGGCCACCTCAATGACACGGTCGGCACCACGACCATCAGTAATCGATTTGAGAAAATCAAGGCATTTTGTTGGCTCTATTACCTTGACATTCGGATAATGCCGGCGCACGAAATGTCGGCGGCTCTTATCAGACTCGCAAACGACTATCTTATGTGGCTGATACAGCTGCACACATTCCAGCGTGCATAAACCGGTCGGTCCTGCACCAATAATCAGCACGGTATCTTCCTCGAAAATTTCGGAAATTTTGGCAGCCCAATAACCGGTGGCGAGAATGTCGCCTACAAAGAGAGCTTGTTCCTCGCTCACGTTGTCGGGAATCGGAGTCAAACCATTGTCGGCGTATGGTACACGGACATATTCCGCCTGACCGCCGTCGATGCGGCAGCCTAACATCCAGCCGCCGGAGGTGCAGTTGTTCACATATCCCCGTTTGCAGTAAAAACACTCGCCGCAGAACGTCTCGACATTCACGGCAACCCTATCGCCCGGCTTGACCTTAGTGACTTCCGAACCGACGGACTCAACGACACCAACCAATTCATGCCCCACAGTGATACCGACCTCCGCCTGAGGCACAGCCCCATGCAGAATATGCAAGTCCGACGAGCAGATGCTCGAAAGAGTAACCCTCACCACGGCATCCTTCGGATTCAAAACTTCCGGCTTCGGTTTCTCAATCAGCTCAAACCGTCCCGGCGCGGTATATGTCAATGCTTTCATCTCAAAATTCTTTATGAGTTTATTCGATGTCTAAAGGAATAAGATTATTGTCGTTAAAGCGGTCGAAGTCAGACTGGAAGAGTTTGTCTTGAATGACGCGATATTTCTCAAACTCAGTTTCAGCGTATTCCTTGGCTTGTTCGGCTGATACATGGCCGGCATCAGTCAGAACGGGACGGTCGGTAAGATCAAGGAACTTATCAATGCGCTTAGCCCAATCCTCCATTGTCATAGGAATATGACGCTTTGCCATATCTTCCGCCAAGTCAAGGAATGAGTTGACAATCCGCCCCATATCCTCCAGCTCACTCTCTTTGAGATAATTTTTGGCGATGCTGACATCCGGCTTAACGATCTTCCCGTTGGGAGCATTCTCCCAAGTAGTCAGACCCATATGCTCCTTTTCAGCATTAGCCCGGTCAATTATCAGCTCAGCGGCAGTATGACCATGCACAGCGTAGTGCATCTTATTCTGCACCTTCTTGAAGAACAGTCGGGTAGTGGGAGCATCACGATTGTAATCGATGCTTGTAGCGTAAATATCTGTCAGCTTTTGATAGAAACGCCGCTCGCTGAGACGAATCTCACGGATTTCAGCCAACAAATGCTCGAAATAGTCCTCGCCTATAAATGAGCCGTTCTCCATCCGCTTCTTGTCAATCACATATCCACGGATGGCGAACTGACGCAATACAAAAGTACACCACTGCCTGAACTGCGTCGCCCTGGTGCTGTTCACCCGATATCCGACACTTATGATGGCATCGAGATTATAGAACTTGGTCATATAGTTCTTCCCATCGGAAGCAGTTGCCGAGAATTTCTCGGTAACTGAATCTTCTTGAAGTTCACCACTCCTGAAGATGTTTTTCAAATGTAGACCGATATTATCAGAAGAGCAGTCAAACAACTGCGCCATAGCCTTCTGCGTACACCACACAGAATCGTTATGGTACAGAACCTGCACACCGTCCTCCTTCCCCTCAATCTGAAAGATCAGGAACTCCGCCGTGCTATTTCGTATCTCAAACTTCTTCGCCATAATGCTCGCAAATCAGTAAAAACGTTAGATTAGAAAATCTTGATATTCATAACCTGTTCAAGCAGAAACTCCGACGGTTTCAACCGCTCCACATCCTGCAAACCGATAGCTATCAACCAGTTACGCGCACGTCCCTCCACTCCCAGTTCCACAGAAGTAAGATACTGCTTAAACTCCTTATATCTGTCTTCATCCGCCATAATGTACTGTATTTCGAAGCATCATATTTCTTCCATGCCAAGGCTTTTGAAGTAGCGGTAGGTGCAATCATAAAACCCCGGCAAACGAGTAGAGTCTTCGGGAAAACCTTCCGGAGTTGTATGCCCGTTGCCTACGGGGATACATATCACCATTCCCTGACGGGCGCGTGTCAGCAGCACGCGATACGCATTCAGCATATATTTTTGCGCTTCAAGATTTCTTTCTGGCCTCCATTCAGTCCGGCCGTTGAATTTCCAGAACGTCCATTTGCCATTCTCATAACGCATATCTGCATCCCAAAGCACACAGGAAAAATCTACTTCAAGCCCTTGCACCTGTATTTCGGTAGCCGCCTCCTCAAGATAATTCGATGATCTTACGTCTGATTTATCCTCAAGGAACCAGTGCACGGCATTGTCTTCGTCTTGCGGAAGCACATGCACGGCTAAAGGCTTGAATCGGGCAGATACCTTTGAAATGAGAATGCCTGTCTGCTGCGTACCTCTCGCTTGCTGTCTGAGCCATTCACGGGCTTTTTCCATACTTCGGGTAAGAACTATTGGATAGCTATGACTGACGACATCTGTGTATAGCGCCGAAGTGTCTGTATTAAACGATAGTAATGAATGAACGAATGCCGAAAGCCTTTCGGCCCGGAATGAGCGCAGACTCACTCCGAGATGCAGTTTATCCGAAAATTTTACATTCCTATTTTTAGCAAAAAGTTCATTCACCTTTCCCTCGGCATATTCCGGCTCGGTCAATTTGTCTGAAATGTAGACATTCCAATGGGGAAAAAGCTCGTTGAGTGCGGCAATCCATTCCGAAATGCCTGCTTCGCCGGTGTTTATTTCCTGACCTCCACCAATGAGGCAGACAATCGTAGCCCAATCTTCCCTCTGGTCGAGTGACCATATCAGAAATGCTGCTTCAGACATAGGGAAATTAGGCACTTTTAGTTTGTTGCCGTATGTGCCTCCTCGTTTCAGGTAGTCCGCAATGCGCTTATGGGTCCATGCTCGTTGTGCTTCATCGAATATCGCCACATGTTCCACTTCGCCGTAGCCGCTTTGCTGAAGTTTCACGGCTTTCTCGGGGTCGATTTCGAGTTTACCGTCAACCACCGGGTTCTTGATCTTAGCAAGCATATTATCCCTATATCGGTGGATAATCTGGATGAACTTACTCACCTCCCGGCGCGAATCCGAAAGCTTTTTACTTTCGCCATTCTCTTTCGATTTTCTATAGTTGTCACGCGCAAGAGCTTCTGTCAGAACGGCTACAAGAGGGCCATTGCCTGAAAGGTAAACGGCGCCGTCATCCTCATTGAATCTCCCGTCATCCTGGTAAGATTGTTTGACAGCTACATCAAGACCGACTAACGTTTTTCCCGCGCCGGGGACACCGGTAACAAAACATATACTCTTCTCACCCTTTTTCTTCGAACGATTTATTATTTCAAGAATATATGCGATAGTGGCGTCGGTAGTTACTTTATCAGCCTCGTGTCTGATTATGTCCTCTACAGAATGATTTTCGTATAAAGAACGCGCTGCCTCGATAATCGTAGGCGTGGGAGTATATGGGCTGATAATCCAGTCTTTTATCGTGCCTGGCATATTCGCATTTTCATGACTAAGCACTTCGACAATAATCTCTTGGAGACCTGCTTCTCCCGTGATAAGAGGATTGTAAATTGAATCATCATATACCGATGCAGTAAACTGTCTCGACGAAGTTTCGTGCTTGGTAGGTATTAAAATCGGGACAATAATGCGATCATGGCTAAAGCGATGAAAATTCTTTAGATCAAGCGCATAGTCCATCACTTGTTCCACGTCTGACTGCAAAGCATCCTTCTGCCCAACTTTGAACTCAAGGCAGAAAATGATTCCTCTCAAAAGTAAAACGATATCTATGCGTTTACCGAGACGCGGTATATCATATTCAAAAATAATTTCCGCCTCCTCGTCTTTCCAAGGCAGCAGCACATCCTGCAAAAGATTTATCTCACCGATCCATGCCTCTTCGGAAGTAGTCTGCACATTTCCATGGTATGCATCGACGATGCAACCTAAGATGTGAAGCGGATCAGCCACAACAAATGATTTGAAATCCGCCTTATAAAGGCATCTGTTTGATTTCTTCGTAGCCATTGAAAATGAAAAATATTAAGTACTATTAGAAAGGGGTGAGTAAACCTCGAACACAGATACTTTGCTTGTATTGTGCCTTCACTCTAGTTCGATTACGAGTGTTTAGTTCAATGTTGCGCTTAATCTTCTCTTTCCAGAACTCGACATTCGACTTAGGCAACCGGAAATACTTGCAGTCCTCATGACCATGCCAAAAGCATCCGTTGACTAAAATGACGGTCTTGTATTTCGGCAGAACAATATCCGGAGTGCCCGGCAACTTTCTGACCTGAACACGGAAACGCATACCACGGGAGAAAAGATACTTCCGCACAATCATCTCCGGCTTCGTATCCTTCCCTTTGACAGCCGCCATGCAGCGACTCCTTTGTTCCGGTGTCATCACATCTGCCATAATACAATAACAAAATTACAACGAATTATTATCCCTACCAAGTATAATACTTATGAATAATACGAAAATGCCCCGGCAAGAGGGTGAGTCTTGTCGGGGCGTAGGTCAAAGGGTTATAGGAGCGTAAGGGTATGGTTATAGGCGGATGCAGGCGATGCGGCAGCCGGGGACTGGGTTGGCGGCGAGGGGCTGGCAGTCTTCGTCGGCGAAGTGGAGAAAGCCGTGAGCTTTGGCGGTCTGTTTCAGCCAGTGGATGAAGTGTTGGCTCAGTCGGGCCTCGCCTCTGCTACGCGGTCATCTCGGCGTGGATGACCTTTTGTGCGTCTCGGAAGCTGATGCGGATGATTATGAGTGTCATGTCGGGAATTCCGAGATGGCCGGAGCGTTCCCACAAGCGGAACTGGATGGTGCGGTCGTTGCCGAAGTAGTGGAAACAGGCTCCGACGGAGTTCCAGTCGAGTGTGGCTCAGGGTTGTCTCCGAATACTTCTGAGATATAGGCGCGGAAGTGCTTTCAGCCAATCTCGGCTGCATTCGGCAAAGCTCAAGCAAGCTTGGTTCTGCGCTCATTGGCATGAGATGTCAAGGAAGAAGTCAACGATAGCGTCGTGGGTTGTTGATTTGATTTCTTGCATTGTCAGATGTGGTGTTAAAGGGTTAAACATGCGATTTTGCATCCGGGTACCCGATTCGGTGCATCCGTGGGGGCGCGGCTCTCGTAGGCGATGTGGCGGAACCCATTGGCTTTTGTCGCATCGCGTATCCATAAAGATACGGCATTGGCTTCTGCCTGAGCGTTCGCCACGAGTCCGGAGATATAGAACACGGAAACGATGACGGTCATGTCGGGTATTCCGAGATGTCCGTTGGAGTGTTCCCATAGACGGAACTCGAAGGCTCGGCTTTGTCCGTGGTATCGTGCCGTTGCTCCGACACAATTCCAGTCGAGCGTGAGCTGGTCGGGAGTTGCGGAATAGTTATCCACCATGAATTCGCAGAAGTCATAGTAGAAACGCGAGTTCGGGATAAGCGATCCCCCAAGAAAGTTGAATCGGCAGCTTGAAAAAGTTGCCGATTCTTTTTGGTAATATCACTGATATGTAGTAATTTAGAGGTGCCAAACAATAAATACTGTATCATGATTACCGAGAGTAAAGTTACTGAAATTTTCGGTATTGCGGATGATTTTTGCAAGGAATTTGAAGTCGAGATGGCAAAAAACTCCCTTCCGTCCTCTCCTGACGCCCCGAAACGCCGCCGGAAGCGTATGATGTCCGACGCGGAGGTCATCACGATTCTGATCTGCTTCCACTTCAATACCTACCGCAACTTCAAGCATTATTATCTGTCATGCGTGTGCGGACAGTGGAGGCATCTGTTCCCGCGCCGGTTCTCGTATAATCGTTTTGTGGAGGTCATGCCGCGTTGCTTCGTGACACTGACAATGTTTCTGCGTCTTGCCTGTTTCGGAGAATGCACCGGGATCAGTTTTGTTGACAGCACCTGTATCCCTGTAATCCATAACAGGCGTCAGTTCAACATGAAGGTGTTCAAAGGCATCGCGGCAAAGGGCAAGAGCACCATGGGATGGTACGTCGGCTTCAAACTGCATCTCCTGTGCAACGAAAAGGGAGAGCTTGTGAACTGCGTCCTCACCCGCGCCAACGTCGATGACCGCGAGGTGTCAGTCATTGACACTCTGACAGATAAGGTGTTCGGCAAACTGTACGCCGACAAGGGATATATCTCGCAATCGCTTTTCGGACATCTGTGGGACAACGGGGTGCATATCGTGACCGGCCTGCGCTCGAATATGAAACAGCGCCTCATGCCGCTTTACGACAGGATAATGCTCCGTAAGAGAAGCATCATCGAATCAATAAACGACATGCTCAAGAACGTGGCCCGGCTGGTGCATTCCCGCCACCGCAGCGTCCACAATTTTATCATGAACCTGCTTGCGGCAATGGGTGCGTATTGCTTCTTCTCCACAAAGCCGGAAATCAATTTCGACTACGAGGTGCCTGAGTCAAACGGGCAGCTCGTCCTCTGGCAATAAACACTGCGGTTAAAAAATCAGGCGACCAATGACCGGCCGCCTGATAATTCATGCCTAACTGTAATGTCGCCGAGTTGGATATCGTTATCCCGAACTCGCGTTCATAGTCTTTTTCAACAAACTCCGGTGCCATACCAAGCATCTGGGAAGTAGCTTGAATGGCGTTGGAAAACATTTCTCTGTCTGTGTGCAGTTTCATTCGATGTTCCAGTTGTTAGGGTTAATATCTGACGAATCATTCAGACCTATCGAGTAGGTCGATGTCGGATTGAGAGATTGTTTAAGTTCACTGATATATTTATCATTACCAGTTGATTCAAGAATTGCCCCCAGTAGCGCCCTAACTCGCGGAGGATATTTCATAGATAATTTCACGATAGTCGCAAGTCTCTTTTCGTCCAGTTCAGTAATATGCTTCTTTAGAATCCCGATAGACTTATCAACTGTGGTGTCTGGGATTTGTTTTATCAGTTTCATGGAATCAAGTATCTGAAGCAGAGGTATTGAATTGGAGGTGATTTTATTTGGCTGCATTATGAATCGTATTTCATAATTTCCCTGCGTCATCGAGTCTCGACGACGGGAGGTGCCAATTATAATCACATTGGAAATTTGAGAAGTAAGTCCCATCTGATTCCAGACGGCGTACCCCGTGATGTAGCCTGACAATGTTCCATTGTCATACATAAGGTCTTTGACAATCTCACTCGGGGCTGGTCCGATATTCCCGAATACAGATGTTTTTGGCTTATAATATTTACCTCTCCCGACTTTCTCAATCAATCCTAACTTAACCATACGTCCAAGCTTGACCCTGACATTTTCCCACCAATCATGTGGGAAGCCAAGATCTTCAATGGTAAAGACCTTAGTAGGTTCTATACCTGCAATCTTATTTTCGATGAGTTGAGAAGCGACCATTGTGCTACGTCTTGAAATTCAACAGCAAAGTTAATAAAAATGTTCGGTATTCCGTGCGGTTTACCGAACATTTTTGCATTGCGGCCGCGAGAGATTAACTCGGTCAGACCTCGTTGAGCTAAAGGTTGAGCGGGCTACCGGATTGTCGACGGTTAGGCCATCAAAAGCCGACGGTTCAACCGAAGCCGACCACAGCGCCCAAAGCCTGAGAATAAATCAAGGTTCAACCCAGTCATTTTGACCTCTAAATCATGGAAGAGAACGATAATTAATACGTCGAAAATCCTATTGATGATATGATGAACAATCAAGACTGTCATGTCAATAGAGTGGAATAGCTGGAATTATTCAATGAACAAGTTCTTAGTTGCGTGGCTTCGGATTTTTGATTCTGCATACTAGAAGTTTCATAATTTGTATCTAAATTTGCACCGAAATTACTCGATTGACATTATGATACTACAATTCGGTGTTTTGTTTGCATTTCTCGCCATTGGCGAATTTCTTGTTAATCTCACAGGCATTCCGATTCCGTCAAGCATTATCGGCATGGTGCTCTTGTGCGCATCGCTCAAATTGGGAATTGTGAAGCTGGGATGGGTGGAAAGACTTTCCGGTTTCCTTGTGCATAATCTCGGATTCTTCTTTGTGCCCGCAGGTATCGGTCTTATGAATTGTCTCGGGATTATCGCCGACCAATGGATTCCAATAGTTTTCGCCACTGTCATGAGCACATTCATAATCATTGCTGTTACAGGTTGGGTTCACCAGCTTGTGCGCTCCGCTTCTTCCAAGTTGACTCATAAATTCACAAAGGAGGCTGAATAATGGATTTCCTGCAAAACAAATTTTTTCTCATAGCACTTACTTTCGGCTTCTACATCGGCGCGCAGCTCCTTCAGAGACGCATCGGAATAAAGCTGCTCAATCCTATCCTGATTGCAATAGCTGCAATGATTGTTTTCCTTCTGATATGCGATATCGACTACGATGCCTATAAAAAGGGAGGTGAATACATCGACTTCTGGCTCAAGCCTGCGGTGGTTGCCCTCGGTGTACCTCTCTACAAGCAGCTTTCGTCCATAAAACGGCAACTTCTTCCGCTTCTGCTGTCAGAACTTGCAGGATGTGTTGCCGGTATTGTAAGCGTAGTACTTCTCGCCGATTTATTCGGTGCCACTCGTGAAGTTGTCATCTCGCTTGCGCCAAAGGCGGTCACAACACCCATAGCCATGGAGATCTCAAATGCCATGGGAGGTATTGAATCCCTCACTGCTGCGGTGGTAGTGGCCACCGGGATTTTCGGAGGAATGACCGGGTTTAAAATTGTAAAGATGAGCCATATCCATTCGCCCATTGCAGGTGGCTTGTCTATCGGTACGGCAGCACACGCTGTAGGCACCTCCGCAGCTATGGAACGCAGCGAACGCTTTGGTGCATTTTCATCAATAGGGCTGACACTAAACGGTCTCTTCACTGCTCTTCTCGCTCCAATGATTCTGGGGTTGCTCGGATATTCCATGTAGAACATAGTAACGAATAGCCGTCCGTGGCGGTCTTTTTTTCTGTCCGATGACGGTGGAAAAGCCACGTGCGATTGCCCCCTGCGGCAAGTGTGATTGGCCCCTGAAAACAATTGATTTTTGACCCCATGAAAGTCTTGGCCGGCGGGGTCATTTTTATTTTGTCGTTACTTCAGAGCTGCTTTCATTTTCCGGACGCTTTCGCCGGTCAGTTCGATGGAGTGAGCCGAGTATGCGATGCGGTCGAGAATGGCGTCAGCGACAGTAGGGTCCCCGATGGCGTCATACCTGTTTCCTACCGGCAGCTGTGAGGTGATGATTATTGACTTGCGCCCGTGGCGGTCTTCGATGATGTCAAGAAGCAGCGGACGTTCCTTGGCATCCAGCGGGACCAGGAAAAGGTCGTCAAGGATGAGCAGTGGACTGCGTTCTATTTTCTTGAGCTCGGTCTCGAGCGTTCCTTTGTTCTTGGCCACTTTAAGAAGTCCAAGCAGTTTGGATGCGTTCGCGTAGCAGGTACGTATGCCGTTGTTGCAGGCATGGTAGCCCAGCGCCGTGGCAATGAAGCTTTTGCCTGTACCGGATGAACCTGTGATGAACAGGTTCTGACCCTGTCGGATGAAGTCAAGACTGCACAGACGCTCCACCTGGTTGCGGTCAAGACCGCGCGGTATCGTGTAGTCTATTTCTTCCGGGAAGGCCTTGTAGCGGAACGAGGCTCCGCGTATGTGGCGCTGTATGGCGGCGGCCGAGCGATAATCCCATTCGCGGCTTAGCAGCCACGACAGGAAGTTGTCGGGGGTCATGGCCTCCGCGGTTGTCGAGTGAAGGCTTTCGGTGAAGGCCGCAGCCATGCCGTGCAGGCGCATGCGGTTCATCAGATCCAGGGAACGGGCGTTCTGATCCTTTTCAGGGTTGACGGGTACGGTATTGCTGTTGGTTTGCATTGTTGTCATTTCTTTTTAGATTTTTCATTTGTTGGGTTGAAGTAGTCGCGTCCACGGATATTCTTGTGCTGCGGCAGAGCCTGTGTCTGCTCATCGGAATCGGGCATGAAGTCCATATCCGTGCCTTTCTGAAGGATGTCAAGAACTTCCTGATAACCATAGGCTCTCATTTCAGTGGCGCAGGCACACGCCGCCACCAGGCGTTTCAGCGTGTATTTCTTTCCCAGAGAGAGTATGCCGCGACACGAGCGATAGGCCTTGGGAGTGTATCTGATCACCCCCGTGACTCCTTTCAAATAGTTCAGCACGATGTTGTCTATCTGTGTGGCACGCTGGTATATCTCATCGAGATCCCGCTCCAGGCTTCCGCGGCACACCGGCAGGTTGTGGGCGCTTTTTGTCGTGTACTCATACGGTATGTCGCTACGTTGATGGGTGGTAATCAGTCTGAAGCCGTGGTATATGCTGACTGTATCGGCATCATACACCAGTTCCACCCGCGTGCCGACATAGTCCGTCGGCACGCTGTAATGGTGCTTGTTCAGGGTGACGTAACTGTTGCGCATTACTGTCGCCACACGTCGCTCTTTCATCTGGTAACGGGCTCCCGGCAGAGGGCGCAGGTATTCCCGCTCTATATCGCGGAACAGGTCCCGTCGCGATTCCTTACGTCCGGACATCCGCCGGCCGTTGAACTCGTACAGGGCTTTCAGGATAGCTTCGTTAAGCGAGGCCAGGTCATGATAAACCATACCCTCGACGGCGGCATACACAGATCGGTACATCAGTTTTACCGCGTTCTCTACAAGAGCCTTGTCCTTGGGATGACGTACACGGGCCGGGAACACGACACAGCCGTAATGCTCTGCGAAGGCCGCGAATTCATCGTTTATCACCGGCTCATTACGGTCGCTGCGCGACACGGCTGCCTTGAGATTATCCGGCACTATCGCCATGGGCGCCCCGCCATAGAACTGCAGCGCGTTCTCGCAGGCCGCGATCAGGTCTTCCCGTTTCTGGGATCACACGGCCTCGCAGTAAGTGTAATGACTGCATGGAAGGATGGCCACAAACACCTCGACAGGACGCGCCTCGCCCGTGGCAGAGTCAACTATTTCAAGCTTGTCTCCGGCATAGTCGATATACATCTGGTCTCCCGCAAGATGTTCGACGTGTCCTGTGACGTTGTGCGATTGAAGACGGTACTGGCGTACATACAGACGGAAGGCCGAATGCAGATAACCGTCGGGATGCGTCTGACGGTATTCCTCATAGAGACTCTTGACCGTCACGCCCTTGCGTGACAGACGGGCGGCATACTCAGGCAACAGGGCCTCAAGCTCGGCCTGACGCGGGGACGGCTCGCGGTGACGCACTCCCTTGGGAATGAACATCTCGCGCAGCCGGTGCTTCGGCAATGCCAGTAATTGCTCAATCGTCAGTGACGAGTCCTGCCATAGGCGGACATACTTGCGGACCGTGTTGCGGGATACGTCAAAGGCCGCCGCAATGCCTTTTATCCCCATGCCAGATGCGTAACATCGGAGAAGATTTGTTAATTTTGCGTTCTTGAATTTAGTGTTTTTTCCACCGGCCAAGATGGGACTCTAAATTACAGAAAATTCCCCTGTCCGCAACCGCTGGCAGGGGTCATTCTTATTTTATACGCAAGGGATTAACTCTATTTTATCATCAGGGGTCAATCACACTTGCCGCAGGGGGGCAATCGCACGTGGCTTTTCCACCGTTTATGTAAATGTCGAGGTAGAGGGATATGTTGCCGTTCCGCAATGCTCACTTTCGGATGCGGATTGGCTCTTTCGATTTTTCCATGTTCTCGTCTGTATTATTTGTTACTCGTGTTACTTCTTTCTTTGGAGTAACAAAGTAACAACAAAAATTTCGGAACTCAAAAGGAAAGATTTAGAAAACGCTAAAATTTTCGTGTCTGTGTATTCGGCTGATATTAGGGTGTCTTTTTCTTTCTCTTTGCGGATTGTTAGCGGTTTCTTTCCGTGCGGTTTTTCTACTTCACTTTCCGATGCAGTATGTGTACATCGTTGATTATCAACAGTATAGCACTCTAAAAGGTACAACCGATAGATTGACAAGTGTCTGAGAATGTGTAAGTTAGTGATTTTTAGCACCATTCTCGGCTTGTACCTCCATTTTGGAAAGTAAAAGTAAGTGTAATTTCTTGAATATCAAAATGTGCGGTACAAAAACTTGTGAAAAATGCCGTTTTTTGATGAGGAAAGGTACAAAAATGGTCCTGAAACCGAGGGGGACATAATGGTTATTTTGCGAAGTATTCAGTCTTTATTTAAGAGGCATAAATCGGGTCCTGGAACGAGATTTCACCAGCCATAAGAGCCTTGAGATAGTTCAGTTGCTGTGTGGTCTGTGTCTCGGTGTTTGTTACAAACAACATACTTATATGACAGCGGTCGCTATTTCTTAAGATTAACCAAATAGTAATATTTTGAACAGAAAAAGAAGCATTATTTCTTTTATTGTTCAAAATATTACTATATTTGCAGTATGGACAGGCAGTTAAATGAAATAGGAACCATTCCAGTAACGACTTCAATCATTGAATCGTTATATCCGGAACTGAAGTCTGCTAATAAGAAAGTAACCTGGCTCGAAAAACAAGGGGTTATCATCAGACTGAAGCGAGGACTTTATGTAATCAACCCCGAATATTCAGGAAAGACTCTATCGAGTGAGTTGATTGCCAATCATCTCTATACACCTTCGTATATTTCAATGTCTACTGCACTACGATATTATGGACTTATCCCAGAGGCTGTATATGTTCATCAATCAATGACGGTAAAGCACTCGCGTAGCTTTCAAACTCCTGTCGGCTGTTATGACTACAAACATATATCAAAAATGGCATTTCCAATAGGAGTAAGGAGTATGTATAAGGATAATTATGCTTTTCTTATTGCATCACCGGAAAAGGCTTTGTGTGATTTGATTGCCAATTCCTCGCAGGTCAATCTTCGCTATATGAAAGATGTGGAAACATATCTTGAACAGGATATTCGTATGGATATGGATGAGTTCAATAAGATGGATAAAACCATATTCGAAGACTACATAAAAGTTGGCAAAAAGGCCGATTCAATTTCGACACTTTTAAAATTCTTAAGACGATGAAAAATGAAATATTCGACAATATGCTCTCCCGTTATGATTTAACAACAGAGCAACAGAAGAGAAATGCTATATTTGAAGTGAACCAACAAGTGATACTTGCTGGCTTGTATGCCGGAGGCTTTTTTGAGTCGGCGGCTTTCTATGGTGGAACTTGCTTGAGAATCTTTCATGGCTTACAGCGTTTCAGTGAGGATATGGATTTTTCATTGCTTACGCAAGATGATAAGTTCGATTTTACGAAATACTTTCCTGCTATCGTTGATGCTTTTACAATGGTAGGCCGTGAGGTTGAAATAAAGAAAAAAGACAAGAGGAATTTCGGAAAGGTCGAATCGGCATTTCTTAAAGATAATACCGATGTGTATGATGTGACTTTCCAAACAGAGAAATCTATAAAGATAAAGATAGAAGTAGATACTTGCCCACCGTTGAACTTCAAGACGGAACAGAAGCTATTGCTTCAGCCATATTCATTTATGACCCGTTGTTTTACACTTCCCGACTTGTTTGCAGGCAAGATGCACGCCTTAGTATATCGTGCGTGGAAGAACAGAGTAAAAGGTCGCGATTGGTACGACTTTGAATGGTATGTACGTCTTAATGTTCCGTTGGATTTTACTCATTTGGCAGAACGATGCAAGCAGTTTAACAATGAGGATATTACTCCAGAGTTATTCAAGGAGAAACTTATTGAACGTCTCTCTACAGCTGATATAAAACAAGTGAAAGAAGATGTATTGCCTTTCGTTCGCAATCCAAAAGAACTTGATATTTGGTCAAATGATTATTTCGTGCAGTTGGCAGGGATGGTAAGAATAGGATAATACAACATTAAGCTTTCTCCAAGAAATAAACCCTAAGGTATTTATAGCATCAGCATGCCTACACCTTTTCTTATTGGCGAAAGCAATCCAAGTAAGGTTATACTTATTCATAGTCTATTATTTTGCAAAGTACTCAGTCTTCAACCAATAGGCATAAATCGGGTCCTGGAATGAGATTTCACCAGCCTTATTATCCAATGTAATTACATAAATCGTTGCAACAAAAAGTGTATATACATTTATTGTAGTATTTTGCTGATTGGTGTTGTCTATACATAAATATCAGGATAAAAGTTGTACAATCATAATGAGTTTCGCTTTCTAGTAAGAAACGATATATTGTTTGTTATAGGTGAAATATGAACTCTACGAACAATATAATAGTGTTTTGTATCTCAATGCCCAATAATGTGATCAAAGCAGATTCCGATAAGAGTAAATCCTAAAATTTATTTTTGTAACCTATCATAAAATAAAGTAAAACCATTATATTTGTATATTATATGATATGTTGAACTATGACAAAAACTACAATGGGTACCAAGTTGCCAAGAAAACTGGAGCAGAAGATGCAGATAGTAGGAGAACAGATCAGGCTGGCCAGATTGCGCAGAAATCTCAGTATTGCTCAGATTGCAGAACGTGCCACCTGTTCGCCCCTTACGGTTTCACGTATCGAGAAAGGTGCACCAACAGTGGCAATAGGCATTTATCTTAGGGTGCTTTATGCGCTTCAGCTGGATGACGATATTCTTCTGCTTGCAAAAGAAGATGTAATGGGAAAGGCCTTGCAGGATTTGAGCCTTAAGAAACGAGAGAGAGCATCTAAAAAGGAATAAAAATTAAATGAATTGGTAATAATATGTTGTATATCTATCCGGAAACAGTAGAATCTGTCAGAAAATTTGTAAATAAAAAATGGCCAGATAAAAATAAAAAAGTGTATTGCCAAGAAAATGAAAGTGCTTGGCATCAGAATAGGTATATATTGATTACTGTATCACCCCGGATTAACTTTAAAGCAGTGCATTATGAATATATTAATGGCTACTTGGAGTTGCATCTGGAGGACGAATATTATGGTAATACATTCAATCAGAGATTGTATAAATATCTTCGTGATAACATAGACACAGAATCGGGCGATTATTTATGGCATAATTGGTATGGGATGAGACAAGGACGATTACGCTATGAATATAAGATTGGAGATCTTCTGGAATTAGCAGATTATCTTACAAAATTTATTAGTAAGATCGATCCATTGATTGAAGATTTCCTAAACACATATTATGACGGAAATAATGAAACTCAAAAGAATAGTTGTACAGTATCATCTGTTGATTTTAATGAAATTGAAGATGGAACTTCTGTTAACATTAATATCACAGAAGGAACTGAAAGCAAAGTTGTCCTTCAGACGATGTCATTAAGAGATGTTCTTTCATTAAAGCTGAAGATTCCAGATTATCAACGTATATATTGCTGGCCGCAGAAGAATGTAGAACAGCTGCTGGATGATATTTTTATTCAAAGAGGCCATAAATATCATTTAGGAACATTGATTCTTCAAAAGAAAGGAGATGAATATGATATCATAGATGGTCAGCAAAGAACTGTTACTCTGGCACTCATTTTACGTGCTATGGATTTTGATAATATACAGTTATTAAAGGAAAGTTTTGATTCTGTCGAAGCGCAAAGATATGTAGGATATAACAGATATATTATAGAAACGTATCTTAACAGACGTTATCCTGACAGTGACGAACGTAGGAATAAAGTAGGAAATATTCTTGATACGATTTCCTTTGACGTACTAGTACTTAATGACTCGTCACTTGAACTTGCCTACACATTCTTTTCAACACAGAATGCCCGAGGAAAGGCTCTGACTGATTATGAGTTGCTAAAATCACATCATCTCAGATTTATTCCTGAAAGCCATGAAGCTCAACAACGTCATTTGGCAAAGATGTGGGATAAACTTCTCGTGAAAAGTGAACGGGATAATGGAGACCGAAGCGTATCAATTATCTTAGGCATATATTTATATTGTCTCCGTAAGTGGACGAGAAAACAATATTGGTATATAAATGAACCCAATAGGGTTAAGAATGAATTTGAAGCAGCACCGACTATACCGGAGATTCCTCCTTTTGGCGAGAGATTCGACTTTATGGACCCTATTCAGGGAGGTGCACATTTCTTTTCCTTTGTAGATACGTTTATTCAGCATTATAATCATTTTATTGAGACAAAGCAATACCAGATACTTTGGAAAACTATTTCTTGTTCGGGATTACTTGAAATGGAAATTGACAGTAACAATAAAAAATTTTCGGAAGGAAAGCGACGGACTCATTGGTGGTATGGGGATGTAATAGCGGCATTTTTGTTTGCCTATTATATGAAATTTGGGAACCAATATCTTTCTGAAGCTATGACTTGCATAACAAGAATCGTATCACAATTAAGATATGAAAAAAGTAAAGCCAACAAGCAATCCATAATGGACAAAGCAGGGGAGATGGAGATTATCGTAATGATAAATCAAGCTACATCGCCAACGTTTTTCCTTGCAAATGCATGGGATATAATAAATCGTCTCCCATATTTTGATAAAACTCTGAAAGGAATAAGAGCCGATTATTTCAGTAGAGAAATGTCTCTATACGAGAAGAATGAAAAAAATTATCTTATTGACAGATTTAAAGAACTCCATAACAAATGACGAATATAAAACAAGCTTATACTCCAAGAAAAATTGTAGATTCAGGGTTAATATTCAGTATTCCCTTATATCAAAGATTGTTTGAGTGGGGAGAGGATCAAATAATCCAGCTACTTGATGACCTTTATTCTTCGTACAAACGAGACAAGGAATCTCCATATTATATTGGAATGCTTACAGTCAAGAGAACAGAAAACAGTATAGAACTTGTTGACGGGCAACAACGCTTTACAGCAATGATTCTTCTTGGAGTTCATTTCAAGTGGAATGATTTTCTATATGTCTCTACAGAAACTGATAATATCTTGCGCCTACAGTTTACCGCACGAGAAGAAGACAAGAAATATCTTGAAGCAAAGATCACGGGAATAAAGTCTTCGTTCTTAAATGAAAAAATGGAAAATGGGTTGAATTATATTTCAAAGCACCTGAAGAAAATATTGCAGAATGATTCAGATAAAGATTTTGCGAAGTATATTTTCGAAAAACTAACATTTTTTCTTTCTGAACTTCCAGGAAACTATTCCCCTATGGAATTGAATACTTATTTTGAAAGGATGAATACCTCGGGTAAATCATTGGAGAATTATGAAATACTCAAAGTCGATATCATCCGGCGTTTGCGCACTGATAAGGAAAAATACACTCTTCTTTGGAATGCTTGTAGCATAATGGAGAAGATGATTCTCAGAAAACATAACAATGAACAGCTCGACAGCTTGAGGAATCGTTATAAAAATGCTATGACTGAGATAATCCAAAACGGAAATATAGATAATGCATTTGAAAAATATCAAACTAAATTTGATATTGAAGAGGAGGATTCTGATGACAATCAGGACTTGGAAGCTACCTCAATAGCTATTGGCGACATAGCCATCAATACTGAGAATCCATATAAGATTATAAAACGACGTACTGATGAACATTCACTCCTGACATTTCCGGAATTTCTTTTGCAGGTATTATATATATGTCTTAATATGAACATTTCTGAGCAAGAAAAGGATGGAAAGGCAGTAGAAGGTATGCTTGTAACAGATTTCTTTGATGTGAGAAAACTATGTGACACTTTCAAGTGGGCCTTTGACAAACGTGGTCTTGATGCAGAAACTTTTATGCGGAAACTAGGATTATATCGCCTGATTACGGATTATTTCATTATTAGAATGAACGATGAAGATGAGGAGCCTTACCCATTTAAATTATATAAAGGAGACGACAAAGAGAAGATGAAGGTTAGGATGTATCTTGCTATGCTATATTCCGCTTCATCAGCTATGACATATTATATGTGGATGCCTCAATTGCTTACCTATTTGGAGTATTTTGTTTCAAGTAATGACTGTCTTGATATTGACGCCGCAGTATATCTTACAAAGCTGAAAGAGATAGATAATGATTGGCATCCTGTACGAAATGTTATCAATAATAATCTGACATACACAACCATTGACAGATATTGGTTTTGGAGAATAGATTACTATTTATGGGAGCAAAGAGAATTGTTTTTTAAGAAGGAGCTACTCAATGTAGTTGAGAAATATGTGTTCAGAAGGAACCGTTCGATTGAACATATTGCTCCACAGCATCCTAAGGATGAGTTTGGCGATAAGGACCGATTCTATTGGGATGATGAATCTCGACCAGAAGTTGCTATGAAACGAGATTGTCTGGGCAATATGGTTATGATATCTTCTGGGCAGAACAGCACATTGACTAATTCATGTTTTGAAGTTAAACATGCAGTTATGCAGAGATATGCATCCGGAAACGGAACTGTTGAAAGTCTGAAAATGTTATATGTTTATTCAAAATATAGCAGTTGGTCTTTAGATAATATTGATGAACATCAGCGTTTTTCAATGAATGTATTGAAATATTCGTATGAAAGAGACAGTAGAGGATGGAATGATTTTCACAATATAATGCATTGGAAATTGTGAGAGTATGAGCTAAAATTGTTGTATAAAAATTGCAAAATGACAAACAAAGAAATGTATGGTTAAAGATCTACAATATTTTATTAATGCAGAAAATGAATTTTGCAAGGAACATCCAAATTATGGAGAACTATTTTTTGATACTTCTATTGGAGAGATGAGCGAGCAAGGTATAAATGATCGACTTAATTATCTTTCTGATAGAATAATATCAAAGTACAATAAAATAATAAAAGAGCCATCGGAGAAGGAACTTGAATTCGGACTATCTGATGCACAGAGAATATTATTGAGATTATTTTTAGGTAAATATTCATATATTTTTAGGGATGATTACTATTATGAAGGAGTTACAGATTTCATACAAAATCTATTTGATACTTTAGATGATATGGTAAATAAAGCACCGATTAATGCTGATCCTATTTTATATCGCTTTTGTAATGATTATGACAAATGCGATATGAAAGTTGGAGATATTATCAATATCCCTCATAATTTGACATGTACAAACTATAATTGGCATCAAGAAAAGTATAATAATGTTTATATCATTTCACCTTTGAGAAATGGTAAAACTAGGGCTCGAAATCTTTTCGAGATGCGTAATCATGGCGATGAAATGCAAATAGATTTTTTGCGAAATACCAGGTTTCAGGTTGAGAAAATAGAACAAACCCCAAAAACAGAACATAAAAAAATATATTTAAAAGAATTGGGTAGTGAAAACTAAACAGAGTCAAGCCATTTTCTGAGTAGTGTAAACTAAACTGTGTTAAGTTATATTTCGAGCTGTTTTGGAACCTTCAATATTCCCAAACGGCTCCGCTAAGTTATCAATATCGTCAAAGAACTCCAAACGAAAGATGTTGTCAGGCCAAGATTCTGAACCTGTCCGGGAACAGGATGGCCAGTTGCTGGGCCGTCTGGCCCCAGTTCTGCACCGGTTGCGTCCACTTCTTCCGTATTCTCGTAAATGCAAGATAGACAAGTTTTTCCAGGGCGATATCAGATGTAAATACGCCCTTGTTCCTGGTTACCTTGCGGAGCTGGCGGTGATAGCCTTCTACGGTGTTTGTAGTGTATATTATCCTTCTGATATGCTGTGAGTACTGGAAGTAGGCGGTCAGACGGTCCCAGTTGTCAAGCCAGCTTTTGATGACAATCGGATAGTCCTCGCCCCACTTGATTTCAAGGTCGTCAAGTGCCTTTTCTGCAGCATCTTTGTTGACCGCCTGATATACGAGCTTCAGATCACGCATGAACTCTTTCTGGTTCTTGCTGGCAACATACTTGACAGAGTTGCGTATCTGGTGTACGATGCAGAGCTGAACCGTAGTTTGAGGAAAGACACTTGCTATCGCATCGGGGAAGCCCTTTAGTCCGTCAACACAGGCGATGAGGATATCCTGGACTCCTCTGTTCTGGAGATCCGTAAGGACGCCGAGCCAGAAGTTGGCTCCCTCGCTCTTGGATATGTACATGCCCAGAAGCTCTTTCCTTCCCTCGCATGTAAGGGCCAGTACATTATAGATGGCTCGTGTCACTGGACGGTTCTTCTCGTCCATTACCTTAATAATGCACAATGGGATACACCCGGTCCAGAGGCCGGTTTTTCCAGCTTTGTATTTCCGGAAGGACACGGTCCGTTATGCTGCTTATGGTCTCTGCCGATATGCGGTTACCGAACTGCTCCTCAAGGATGTCGCTTATTTCTCTTGTGCTGTTGCCTATGGCGTACAGGCCTATGATTCTGTTCGCAAGTGAGTCCGCAAGGATCTTCTCGCGTTTGCGTACAACCTGAGGATCGAAAGTGCCGTCACGGTCGCGCGGTGTGTTTATAGTTATTTCTCCCATTGATGTCTGTACCTGTTTACTCATATGGCCGTTGCGGCGGTTGCCCATCTCGCGTTCGACTTCGTCAAGATGACTGTCCATTTCTCCTTCCAGGGTGCTGTTCAGCAGATTCTCCAACAAAGGCGTCAATACCCCGTCCTTGCCGGATAGCGGCATTCCTGCCTTTAACTTCTCAATGGCTTGTGCCTTGAATTCTTCAAAATCAAATGAATTGCTCATAATTAAAGTGTGTCTGTAAAGTTAATAATTTCTTTTCCCTTTACTTGACACACTTTAGTTTACAGTCTCACAGAGATAAGTTTTAAGTTTCTCCATATGTTCCCAACCTAGACTTCACTAATAAATTTATTATATTATCGAAATAATTCCTGTATTAATCTGAGTATTCCTCCCATCAGAATAATAAATCCTAACTCTAGTTGATACATATGGTTTTCTTTTACATACTTCCAATGGGATAATTTCTGTACTATTACAAAATCTACAGGTTTTACGAATTAAAACATTATATTTAACATATACAGGCGAACGCTCAAATATCTTTCTAATAGCTTTACCATCTGTGATGCCATCTTGTAATTTATATATCTTTTTGTTTTTATGCTTTTTGGCTCTTTTCGTCTTATATGTATCCTTAAACTGTTCTGATATTGCTGAATCTAAATCAGATTTAATAGTAGGGAAAAGTTTAGAGGAAAATGAAAGTCTTCCCCTATGCTTCATTTCTAAATTATTAGAAATTATAATCTCATCTTCATATTCATAAGAGTCTTCAATTTCTTCTTCAGAAGCCTTCAGCTCATATTCTATTGCCCATTTATCATCATATACATAATTTTTATCAAGAATTTCTATACAGATGATTTCATACTTGTATCTAAAAAATCCGTTTTTGGTAAAATTCCAACGATAAAGGGGAATGGACAATGCCTTTTCCTCTTTTGTTAATCTTTTCTCATATTCAGCTAAAGCAATAACAACTTTGTCGGGTAAAGACTGGATATCGTTTTTTTCAACAATACAATCAAGATATCCTATAGATATGGCATCACAAACCTCTTTTCGTTCTGCTTCTCCTGTAAGCATTAGAGCTACTATGTGCGGATTAATATTCTTTATTTTTTTATATAATTCAGTACCACTAAGTTCTGGCATCCTTTGATCAAGAACTATTACTTTAATATTTTCCCCAGCAACTAGTTTCAATACTTCATTTGGTTCTGTTTCCGATCTAACAGAGATCTTTAATTTTGCTTCTATTAACTCAGCAAAAGCCCTAGCAGCTTGTTTGTCATCATCAACAACTATCACTTGGTAATTATTATCTTTCATCATTATTATTTTTTATAATAGGTATTTCAAATACTATTCTGTCCTCCTTTTTATAGACTTTAAGATTCATTCCATTTCTAGAAGACAATAGATGTCTTACTGTATAAAGTCCCATTCCTCTATGCCCTTCTTTAGTGGAGAAACCATCTTTTTCTAAATTAGATATATCAATATCTTCAGCATAAGTGTTACTTATACTTATAACACCATCTAATTCAAGAACCTCTATTTCAGTATTCTCTTTTGATGCTCTTACGGCATTTGCTAAAATAGGCAAGATTGTAGATAATATATAATAATTTCCTATTCCATCATATTTTTCCTTTACGTCTATTTTTAATTTGACATTTTTACTTCCTTTATAGACATTAAAAGATTCTGATATTATTGTACTTAATGACGTACTATCTGTAGATGTAGTACTTAAAAAAATCTCTCTATAAGTAGACAAGATACCTTTACATATACTAACGGATGATTTTATTCTTGACAGATATTGATTTAGCCTATTTTTATCCTTATTTTTATCACTTAATAGAGTCTGTATTAAATCACAAGTAGACTCTATCGTAGCTAATGGTGTAGCAATAAAATGTGTTATTTCTTTTATTAGAATAGGATTTGCTATATTTTGATTATTAAAGTCTATAGTGCCAAGTTTTGAGTTGAGTGTACTTATATTATTTTCTAATTTCTCAAAAACCTCTAGCATGATCTTATCCAAATGATAATTATTCGTTCCTCCTTTTTGGATATTCATCATAGATAATTCTCTAGACATCTCTTGAAAACTATTCATAATTTCATGAGATTGTTTAGTTATTTTCATGGATAAATTTTCAAAAGAACGGAGCATTAATGAAGCCTCTAAAGATGTGGCTACATTATTGTGGTTTTCTTTCTTTTTGTCTGAATCAAGATTTATATAATGTGTTTCTTTGCGTTTTAATATAAAAGCGACAAATAAAACGATTATAAATAATGGTAACCAAAAAGATAGTAATACCTTAGGCACATTTATACTAAATGCTGATAAAATATAATCATTATAATCGCATAAGACTATATCTGTCTTGTATATTATAGGAGTTATAATAAAAAAACTAGTTATTATAAAACTCACCACATAATGAAAACTTTTTTTTGCATTGAATATGAGAACAAAAAAATGATACAATAATACAATGCCTAATAAAATGTACCAACATATAAAAAATATATGATCATTATTAATGATAGAATGCCCTATAAAAGGTATTATACTAACAAAAAAGCTAGAAATATTAATAATATAGCTTATACTACCATCGTTTGAATCATCAACTAATGTTTTTGCAGACATAAATAACATTAAAATACCAATGATCCAACAAATTATAAATAAAATCCACAAATAAACACTTACCATATCTTTTAATATCAATTAGGGTTAATATTCATATTATATCAAGTGTGTCACATTAATTTTCTTATACTTATTCCCCATACCAAGGGCAAAAGCCATCTGGTCTTTTATAATCAGCTCACCCTTTTGAAGCCCGGCTATAGCAGTTCTGATTTCCTGGAGTTCCTGACCACTCACACCGAACAAGTCTTTGATAACCTTATCATCAATAGTTTGCTGTTTCATAATCAGAGGGTACTGAGCATTGGCATAAAAGTCAAAACCTTTTGATTTGAAACTGCTCATATTCTGAGTAGCAAGGATAATACTCAGACCTTTATTTCGTCCTACTGCAATCAAATTACGCAGGGGGCGATTGTCAAAGTCAAGCATATAGTGAGCTTCATCAATAATAGAGAAATGACGTATTTGTACTACTTCATCATTTACTGCTTGTTTATCCAGTAGCTCATAAATGTTATTAAGTTTAGACATCAGGAAATATACAATAGCTTTGGCTATAGGTCCATCTTTGGGATACCCATCCATCTTAATGATGTAGCAGTCATCAATCAAGGAAACTTTATCCTCTGATTCAAATATATGCGCATTAACCAATTGTTTCAGAACAGAAGAAATACTATCATCATTATTTGCATCTTTCATTCGTGATTGATAGCATTTCAGCATTAATTCAAATGAAATAGGGGCGCCATTTGTCGATTTATAGGTTTCTACAATAGCTTCACTAAGACGGTTGTTCATGTTGGCACTCGCACTTACTCGGTCTATAGAACATAAGGCAGAAGACATTTCAGTAGAGTACAGATTGATTTCATTGATAGAGCGCCCTGTGAAATCCTTAAATGGAGTAAAAGGCAATGGCTGTGTCAATGGATCCAGAATACAAGAACGGTCCACATCGAAGAGAGATAACCAATGGTTATTCTGTATATCGCTGAACTCACCTTTGTAATCAAACAGAAGGAAGTTCACGGGATATTGTGATTCTGTGGATAACATTCTGAATTGCTGAATCAAGACTGCCAGCAAATTGGTCTTTCCGGAACCTGTAGCTCCTGCAATGATAATCTGTGAGTTGGTAATGGAACGACTGTTTATATCCAACGTCGCTTCCATTTCTTCATCACCATAGTTACCAATCAGAAGATTCAGGACTGGAATATCTTTTGCCATGGCTACTTTGTTGTTCATGGCGTATAAGAAGGAATCCAGATTGTTGTCAGCCATCAGATAGTCACGTCCACGGAGCATTTCTGCTGCGATAATTCGAGAAAGCGTAGCGTTTTGAGTCCAATCAATGTTCAAGCCCGAATATCTTAATTTTAACAATGCCGAATATAAGGTACTCAAATCGTGCATTGTGAAAAAACTGGGAGTAATTCGTATGGATGACACTGACAATTGTATATCCTTATAATCATCTATGGAACGTTTTGTAGGCAAACTTAGTCCCACGATGAAACAGATACGCATTACCTTATTCTGATTCAAGTTTATACGTTTCTCCCGATCTGCCGTTCTGGAAAGATTGATTTTTGATTCAATCAATTCCTTGATTGGATTGATTGCGTCAAACAACCCTTCCATCTGGCGCGTATTTGAAAAATTTATAATGCTCATTTCTTTTACTGATTAAGAGTTAAACCAAAATAACCGTCTTCAACCGTGGTATTCTGTGCTTCTACATTACGATGAAGTGTATAGGTTTGGGAGATAAACGGTTCCAGTTTGATGTAGTCGCTGTCTGTTCTTATTTCAGAGGTCGTACAAAGCAAAATCGTTTGTTCTGCCAATTGTGGAAAATATTCTTCCATCAAGGCATCACGACTTTCATTGTCAAGAACCCCCATTACTGTATCAATCATTACAGGTGGATTATAATCTCCCAGGTTTCGCAATACTTTCAATAAGACTTGGATGAAGATTTGCTTGGATGCAGCATTAAGCTGATTCAATGAAATCTCATTTCCGGCAGTATGATAGAGTTTAATATTGAATTGTTCAATGCTGTCGGACAACTCAACTTTGGTTACATGACCTTTGTATGAAACAAGCAACTTGTTGAGTTGCTGCTGCATTTCACTTTCAATCTGGGCTTTTTTCTTCTTCAGCAAACTGTCTGCAATCTTTTCAAACAGAGGTTTGAGCTTGACCAAAGTGTCAAATTTAATATCAGGTTCTTGCTGGATTTGTACATCAAACTGATGAATCCGTTTCTCAAGACGTTGAATGTCTGCTTTCAGAGTCGCTTCCTGACCTTTTAGTTTCTCTATCTGTTTTTGAGCGGCTTCATAATTTTGAATTAGATATTCATTACCACCGGCTTGCGTTTGTTCCAATGTCTGTTTTTGCGAACGTAAGTTATCCAATGTTGAAAGTTGAATTTCCAGTTCCTGGCGCTGGCGGTCAAGTGCAATGAACTGATTGGAGCCAGTTCTCTTTACCAAATTAGATAAAGCGGTTACTTCCGTTTCGTCAAGATAACCAAAAGGATCTTCTTTATTAGTGCTATTTTGGATAGCTACAATATGGGATACAACCTGTTCTTCATCCACAGATTCACTGCACAGTGACAAATCTTTTAAGTAAGTTATAATTTTGTTTGTCACATCTTTCAATGTCTCCAACGGATAGGCACCTGTATTCTCTTTCTGAAGCTGTTCCTTTATGTGCAGGATATTATTGATTTCTTGTGCCAGGTTTGAAGCTAATTTAGGCAAGAATAAATCAATTTCTATGTTGTCAACAAATGCTTTTAGGTCCTCAGCATAAGTTGCTGCACGCTTTACAATATCGTCAATTTTACTGGCAAGCTCCTGTATCTTCTTGTTAAGGGCAGAAGCTTCCTGAGCACCGTCTTTTGCCCGTTTATATTCCACTTCTACCGACGCAAGATACTTATATTTTGTATCTTGTTCTGCTATACACGTATTTAAGTCTGCGGTCAGCTTGTCTTTTTGTGCGCATAGTTCATTATATTCCTGGGCTTCTTTTTCTGCTTCAAGACGTTGTTGAGCCCATTCCTGTTGTAGTTTTTCAGCGGCACGCTTTAACTGAAGGTATTTTTTGAAGCCCAATACATTCTCAAAATTATCACGAATGGTTTGGGCAAATACATTTTTCTTCAGCAATTCACTCGATTGCATTGCATCAAACAAGAAATACTGACTCAGTTCCTGAGGCAGATTAGCTTTGATGATTTTATTGATTTCCTGTTCTGCTTTTACCCGGTCTTTGGGAGCAGTCATCGTACCGTAAACATACATATTCCCGTTCATGTTCAGCGATACGCTTTCCAATGGCTTTCCTTGCGGATTTAACTGATAAACACGCTTTAATATGTACTTCTGTTGCTGACCGAGTACTTTCCCTACAAATGTTATCTGTAAGGAAATCTCAGGTTTGGCTGTGTTTAAGGCTCCCTGATTGAGCAATTCCATGAAATGCTCTTTGTTTTCAATTTTCAAACCATAAAGAGCTCCGCTTATGGCCTCGAATAAAGTAGTCTTACCGCCACCATTTGCACCGCCAATCAGAATAATAGGGCGATCATCATCGACCGTCAAATCCAGATCAAGTGACAAGTAAGTCTTATAATTGCTTATTTTAATTCTTTGTATCAGCATAATCGTATTTATTGACGTATTTTTTGGATTGCATTACGGATGATGTCTTCCGTTTCATTATCACTCATTTCTATCACGTCAACTTTCTTGGCATGATAGGCTTTCAGAATATCTTCACTTAACCAGTCAAAATCTACACCTTCCGCTTCACAGATTGCTTCTATCATAGCTAAATCATCTTTGCGGATACCGTAGTGAACAAATTTCGGATCTATACCTTTAGCCATAATCTTTATGCGTTTTCAGGATAAAAAGCATCCCAGTTTAACAAATCAGTTGTATTCTCAATCGGTAGCTTGGAATATAGCCAGTTACTTCCATCTTGAATGATAACTCCTCCATAAAGAGGTGTATCTTTAGTTGAATGTTCTTGTATATATTGCAACAAGGCATTATGTTTCTCCGGAGCAGTTACATCACTTCCGGCACTTTTTGTATCGAAAAGATATACATGTCCATTCTTCATACGAATAACAAAATCAATATAAAATAAAGATTTTCCGTATGCAATGGCATAATGTTGTTTCCCTTTGTCTCCATTCTTATACCACCAGTCAATCCATTGTGAATGTTCTTCCAAATATTTCACAAATTCTTTCTCTGGATTAGAAGCTTCGTTAAGTTGCACGAATGGCAGTAAAGCATGATTTTTTGCAGTCTCAATACGGTTTGTTTCACTCTCCGAAATATCCAGGAATCTTTGACACCGAATTTCTCTTTAATCTCATTGGTGGTATAGAAGTCTGTGATAGGGATTGTATCTTTGGGCATTCGATATTGATAAGGCTTATTTTGAAGCATAGCATCAATATCAGTCCTCCTGATAAATGAAAGCCTACTGCTAATTTTAGACGCTTTAAGGTGACCTGCCTTTACCATGGTATAGATAGCTTGGCGAGACAGACCTAACAGACGTCCTGTTTCTGAAAAGGAAAGATATTCCTTCTCCTTAATGTCTTCAATGATGCGTTCAGTTTTCTGAACTTGAGTTTGTGACTCTGTTGTCTGCACTCGTTTTTTGCGTATGGCCCGTTTATAGGCAAAATTTGCACACCTGTGTGAACAGAACCTTGTAGAAACTTTCTGAGCCTCGAATTCTTTACCGCACCACTCACAAATCTTTTTAATTCTAAAGTTACTAGTTGCCATTTTTACTTAATATTTAGGGGTTAATTCTCCTTCATTTCTCCTGTTTTTTGTCAACCATCGTAAACTATTGTCAACCATAGTCAACATTCTCCACGACCTTGCCAACGATAATCCTCGGATTTTCGTGGTGAGGTACACAGGAGGTACAAAAAATGGCGTAAAAAGGCTTAGCAACGATTATCAACGATACTTGAGCAACAAAAAAGGCGCCCCGTAAAGAGCGCCATATTAATCGATTATAATTAATTTAACTATTTGTTAATCAAGTATTTACTTTCCGATGCAGCATATTTACATCACTGATTATCAGTGACTATTCATTTTAATCGGTACAACCTCTGTTTTGACAAATACACAGAATGTGGGGATAAATGCAAATCGTTGTATTTCACAGCTTTGCATATACGTGTTGTACCGCCTCTTTTCAGCCTTTTTGTGGAATGTCCGCTATCAGATTCAACGTGTTGAACGATAGGGCATTTCCGCATGGATGTTACAGAACGCTTGTTGAATGCAAAGGTAGTGGTTTTCTTGGGATTTCTGTGGCTTGCGGTGGAATTTTTGCGTTCGGTACTCGATTCGTTGGAAAAAGTGTAGCAAAACTGAATTATTCGCTTGAAAAAGTGTTTGTATGCCATAAATGGTACACTTTTATTCGGAGGAAACCATTATATCATATCGGGTGTAATTCTGCATCGGACATCAATATTATACCTGAAATGGTATAAATCAATAGACTTGGCTGAACTCCATAATGTCGAGCATCTGATATAATATTCCGTCAATAGCGGAATGCCAATTTTGGTGAAAATGACCATAATACCAATGGTTCACCGGATGATTGTCAGTTTTGAGATGATGCAGGATCATATCCATTGTTTTTCTTTCAGATTGTACATCTTTAAGAAGTGATGAATCGTTCTCAGCCCATTGGTTAAGGTTGCTTTTTGAGAATAGCTCACAATGTGATGGCGCAGTATGTGTGACAACTGTATCAATCAAGAAGTTTGCACAGATGGTATTCATCTTATCAGCGTCGTAAATAGGAGCTTCATTCTTCCAATATAAATTGCGGGAAATATCATTTTCTTGCAACTCATTGGAGTGAACTCGATATTTCCGTTTGTTCCATTCATTTATGCGATAATTTCGGTCAATAGAAATAGCTCCGCCTACACAAAGGATGGAATGATTACAGGCTTGAAGGATAGTATAATCAGGAACAGCAATGAAACGTTTGTAACTGAATGTTGTTCCTTCGAAATAAGCTGGATTATCATGATTGCCACGTACAAATACAATCCAATTGTTGGCTTGATTCATTCTCTTGGTATTTCGTCTAACCATTTGCTCATAGTATTCTTTCTTTTCAAAGCCAAAACCACAATCCCCAGCTACAATCAATAGAGTGTCCGTCAACTTGTATTGAATACAGAGTTTGAATACCAATTGATTAAAATCTCCATGAATATCACCGGAAACAATAATTGTCTTGGCTTCGGGAAAAGATAGTGAGAATGTGTTGCTATGATTCATCTTATATTCCTAATAATAGCGCATGTAATTAATCTTATACTTGCAAGTTGTCAGAAATCATTTGGAGAATTTCTTCGTTTGTGGTAGTTGATTCTTGTTTGTTTTTTAATGCAAAAGATGCTGCATCTACTGCTTCTTTTGATGTTTGTGGAACAAGCCCCGAATAAACTATATTTTCTATATGTTCTAATTCTGTTCGCTTTTTAGAAATTTGTTCTTTTGTGTACAGCTCTGCCTTTATATCTGATAAGAATCCCGCATACTTATTGCGCAAATCGTGCATAACAGCAGCAAATCTTTCGCTGTCAGCTGCCTTCTTTTCTAGATTTTCAGCTTTGTATTTGGTGGTGAAATATGTTAATGTCAACGCTAAGAAAGCCATTAATGGGACAATGACAATTTCAGGTAGCCACTTGAATATATTGGTAATTGCAGAAGCTGATACCAAAACAGAAAATACTAAAAGAATCTGATTTTGTTTTTTCTTCTTTGATAGGTATATATTCGCTTGACATAAATGAATTTTGTGCGTCCAAATTATTTTGTTAAAACGCTCAAGAATCTCCCTATAAAGAATTTTTATTTGTTCGTCCATATGATTTATTCTTCTGTCATGTATTTTAAAACTTTGATTAATACATCAATGTATTTATATGTATCTACTGGCATGTTGCTTCCTGGTGCTGTCAGATTAAAGCTCCAAACAGGGCATGAATCATAAAGCCTTTTTTCGTAAGTTCCTATTGGTTGATTAGAACTTTGTTCTCCTTCTCTTAGCCAGTGCCAATCAGCAATATTATGATAAACAAAACTATCAATCACGATTCCCGGAAGATGGTAACTCCTAAAATAGTTATCACGAATTTCACGCATGTGCTTACATGTGTCGAATAACAAACCATTGCTTGCAACATTTTTTTCCTTCATTGCCTGTTGCTCGCTTTTGGGATTAGTTGTCAACCAGTTGCCACCCATATTTGAATCTGGATAGTCGTATTTCCCATTCCAATTACCCCACCAATCTAATTGACGAAAAGCTGGTAGAACTTCAAATTTAATCCCATCGGAAAAGTTTATCACAACGACTTGCCCATCTCCATGAATATCACTGTTCGGATAGGTTTGTAAAATTGCATTCTTCAATGCTTGTAGTAATCTGGACTGACCATTTCCTCTTAGTGTGTCATATTTATTATATTCGTCTCGTGGCAATTCGACAAGTATATCAATGTCACTTGTATCAATAGCAGTACCTCTACCATAAGAGCCCACATATAAACTATGAGCAGTTTCGCTGGTGCTACCCCAAAATTCCGAATTAACCGCTCTTGTTATACGTCTATATCTCTGAGATACTAACGAACGCTGTTCAATGCTAATTATTTCGCCTCTTTTTCTAACTGTATCCATATTAATTTTATTTCGTACACAAAAGTACAAAAATAATCCCAGTTTATCGAATATAATTCACTATATTTGCACTATAAAATCGTATCAAAGAATGAAACTAAATAGAATAAAGGCTGTATTATCTGAAAAAGGTATCTCTCAGACATGGTTGGCAAAGAAACTCGATAAGAGTTTCAGTATGGTCAATGCTTATGCTTGTAATAGGATTCAACCAAATTTAGAGACCTTGCAACAGATAGCAGAGATATTGCAGGTCGATTTGAAGGATTTGATAACCGACAAAAAGGATAGGTGATATGAAACAGTTTTCGGAAGCTACACGGGTGCAGATGCCTGCAATGGTTCACCTCACCCGAATAGGGTATACTTACTTCGGTAAGTTGAGCGAAGATAAGAATGGCACGGTCTATGACGGTGACACGAATATTCTTTTGCAGGTATTTGAACGGCAGTTTAAGAATCTGAATCCCGGACATGAGGGAGAGTTTCTTCAAGTTTTGAAAGATATTCGTAAGGAGCTGAACGATGATGACCTCGGTCGAGGCTTTTACAACCGTCTCAAAGCTGTTTCGCCTGTAAAGCTGATAGACTTTGATAACATTGGGAATAATACGTTCCATTTCACAGCCGAATTTACCTGTAAGAACGGACAGGACGAATTTCGTCCTGACATTACTTTATTCGTAAACGGATTGCCACTTTGCTTTGTAGAAGTGAAGAAACCCAACAATCATGGTGGTATGTTGGCAGAGAGCGCACGAATGAATAAAGAACGCTTCCCGAATAAAAAGTTTCGCCGCTTCATCAACATTACGCAGTTGATGATATTCAGTAATAATATGGAATATGATGCGTTGGGCGGTATCGTACCTATACAAGGGGCTTTCTATTGTACTGGGGCACGTTCATACGCACCATTCAATTGCTTCCGTGAAGAAAATTTAAGCGGTCAGAAAATAGCACCGTTCCATCGTGACTATCTGTATAAGGAGATTGATAAGACGGTGGAAAAACAGATATTGTCTGATTACAATTGCCAAGTCATTCATACAAGTCCTGAGTACCAGACAAATCTCGGTTTCAACACCCCTACAAACAGAATCCTAACATCCATGTGTTCGCTTGAACGGTTGTTGTATATCATTAGATATGGTATTGCCTATGTCCGTATGGAGCGTGAGGTGGATGGAAAGATAGAATCTACCGACCAAAAGCATATCATGCGTTACCAACAATTGTTTGCATCGTTAGCTATTCGCCAAAAACTGGCAGAGGGGGTGAAATCTGGCGTAGTCTGGCATACACAAGGTAGTGGTAAAACCGCCTTGTCATATTATCTGACCTATATTCTTAACGATTTCTATTCCAAACAGAATAAGGTCGCCAAATTCTATTTCATAGTAGACCGCCTTGACCTTTTGGAACAAGCTACACAAGAGTTTGAAGCTCGTGGATTGGTTGTATCTACCGCCAATACAAGAGCCGAACTGATGGAGCAATTCCGCAATAATCAGGCACAACAAGGTGTAAGCGGACAGGCAGAAATCACGGTTGTGAACATCCAACGTTTTGCCGAGGATAAAGAAAAAGTACGCATCAGTGATTATGCAACCAATCTTCAACGCATCTTCATTCTTGACGAGGCACACCGAGGGTATAAACCTGGTGGCTGCTTTCTTGCCAACCTCTTTGATGCCGATACCGATGCGGTTAAAATCGCACTTACAGGTACACCGCTGTTAAAGGAGGAACGTGCCAGTTGCAAGGTGTTCGGAAACTATTTGCATACCTATTATTACGATAAATCCATTGCGGATGGCTACACGCTGAAAATCATACGTGAAGATATAGAAACCTCCTATAAAGAGCGTTTGTCTGATGTGTACGATAAACTGGAAACCCTTGTGCAAAAGAAAGACATTCGTAAGTCGGAAATCATAGAGCATCCTAGTTATGTAAACGAGTTAGCCCGTTACATTATGACGGACTTAAAAGAGTTTCGCAAGATACAAGGAGATGATACTTTAGGTGGTATGGTCATTTGTGAAACCAGCGAACAGGCAAGACGGCTTTATGATGTATTTCAAGAAGAATGGCAGAAGTATCAGCCGAAGCCCATCAAGATAAAACTTTCCGATGGTTCGTATGTAGTGGGTGAACCGGAAGTGGATTACAAATCAAAATACAGACCGCTGAAAGCCGGAATCATTCTTCACGATACGGATGACAAGGAAACTCGCAAGCAGATAGTCAAGGACTTCAAGAAAAATATGACAGTGGATATTCTCATTGTCTTCAATATGCTTTTGACTGGTTTTGATGCGCCGCGTTTGAAACGCTTGTATTTCGGGCGCAAACTGAAAGACCACAATCTGCTTCAAGCCATAACACGTGTAAACCGTCCTTATCCTGGTATGCGTTACGGTTTTGTCATTGACTTTGCCGACATCAAGCGCAACTTTAAGGAAACCAACGAAGCATATTTACAAGAATTAAACCGCTTTAATGATGTGGATGAGACTGGCGAATCCGCGGCCACCGATACCTTTACCCAAGTCATTGAGGACAAGGAAGAGATATTGAATCAGATGAAGAAAGTTCGGCAAACGCTTTTCAATTACACATACGATAATGCGGAAGAATTTTCTTCTGAAATCTCCACCGAAGAGGATAAAGCTGTATTGCTCGACCTCAAACAGGCATTGGAATCAGCCAAGAACATGGCGAACATCGTGCGTACATTCGGTGATGATGAAATGAAAGAGCAATTTGCCAAACTCGAAATCACCAAGTTGCCGCAACTACTCTCTGAGGTGCAAAGACGGATAAGTATCATCAATCAGAAAGAGGCTTTCAATACAAATGAGGAAACGAAAACTCTAATCAATGAGGCAATGATGGATATAGAGTTCACTTTCTCCAAAATAGGACAAGAGGAAATGCGCCTTATATCCGGTGGTGTGGAATTGAAAGAGAAATGGCAACGTACCATTTCTTCATTTACCCAAAACTTCGACCAAGACGATCCGGAGTTTATCTCGTTGCGTGAAGCCTTTATGGAACGCTTCAAAGAACACGGTTTTGTGATTGACACGATAGCCAAGTTCAACGAAGAAACACAGGCTTTGGATGAAATCATCGGTCGTCTGCAAGACTTACAAAAACGCAATAATGTCTTGTTGAAAAAGTACAATGGCGATGAAAAATTTGCTCGTGTACACAAGCGTATTCGTGAAGTGAATAAGCAGAGGGAAGATAAGGGACAGAAGCCTATGTTCTCTTTCCTTGACGAAGAGATTGCGGCCATTCTCAACATTATAAAAGAGGATGTGGATGCCAAAGTCTACGACCGTAATGACATTCTAAAAAAAGATGCTTATTTTAATCGTACGGTGATGGCCCTTATCAATGGATGCTTGTATCATTTCCCACAGATTAAGCCGGAGATGGACGATTACAAGTTTATCCAAACACGTATTTCACAACAGTATATTAACCAATATAACGCCACTTACGGCATTGCATAAAGATTATGTCAGATATTAAAGAAAAAACATTAAGGCTCATCGACGGACTTAAAGCTACCTGCCAATCATACGGTATGGGAAACGATGGTAACGAATATAAGATTATCACTCAGGTATTTCTCTATAAATTCCTGAATGACAAATTCGGTTATGAATTAAAAAATGCGAAAAGTGAAATAGCAAAGAAACTGACCGGGGATGTAAAATGGGAAACGGCATACGAGAATCTTTCTGATGATGAACGTATGCTTATTCAGAGTGCCATCTCTCCAGATGTTCCGATGCTTGAACCTTATCATCTGATAGCCAATCTTTGGAATCAACAGGGAAAAGGGGATTTTGATACTATATTCGATTCCACTATGACAGATATAGCGGAACAAAATGCAGATATATTTTCCACGCAGACCACAGTCAACACGAAGATTCCATTGTTCGAGGCATTGACACCGTTTGTGACCGATTCGGCACAACGTGCGCCATTCGCCCGTGCTCTGGTGGATAAACTCGTGAATTTCTCCTTTGAAGAAGCGTTTGCACAGAATTACGATTTCTTCTCCAGCATCTTTGAGTATTTGATTAAGGACTATAATACCGCTGGAGGTGGAAAATATGCGGAGTATTATACGCCTCATGCCATAGCAACGATTATGGCTCGTCTGTTAGTGGGGGATAATGCTGATTTGCATAGCATGGAATGTTATGACCCCTCGGCAGGAACAGGTACGCTTCTGATGGCACTTAGTCATCAAATAGGAGAAGAACGCTGTACCATCTTTTCGCAAGATATTTCCCAGCGAAGCAACAAAATGTTAAAACTTAATCTGCTACTTAACGGACTTGTGTCTTCGCTTGATAATGCTATTCAAGGTGACACGCTTGTAAGCCCTTATCATAAAAGCGATGACGGGCAGCAGTTGCGCCAGTTTGATTTCGTGGTGAGCAATCCTCCTTTCAAGATGGACTTCTCGGACACTCGCGAGAAGATAGCCGCCATGCCAGCCCGTTTTTGGGCTGGAGTCCCAAATGTACCCGCCAAAAAGAAAGAGTCAATGGCTATATATACCTGTTTCATTCAGCACGTTATCAATTCACTGAAAAAGACAGGCAAGGGTGCAATTGTCATTCCTACAGGTTTTATCACGGCTAAAAGTGGTATTGAGAACAAAATTCTTCATAAAATTGTAGATGACAAAGTGGTGTTCGGCTGTGTTTCCATGCCAAGCAACGTGTTTGCCAATACAGGTACGAATGTCAGTGTGCTGTTCTTTGATAAGTCTGCAACCACTGACAAAGTAATCTTGATTGATGCCAGTAAATTGGGCGAGGAATATAAAGATGCTAACGGATTGAAAAAGGTGCGTCTGAACGATGACGAGATAGAAAAGATTGTCGGCACATTCCAGCGCAAGGAGGCAGTGGAGGATTTTTCTGTGGCTGTTTCTTACGATGAGATAAAGGAAAAAGGATATTCTCTTTCTGCCGGACAATATTTCGACATCAAAATAGACTACGTAGATATAACCGAAGAGGAGTTTAATGCACGTATGGCGAATTATAAGCAAACGCTTACCGAACAATTCAAAGAAAGTCATCGTTTGGAAGAGGAAATTATGAAACAGTTGGATGCTTTGCGGTTCAACGCAAATGTAGGAAACAATGAGTAACGAAATACAGTTTTTGTTATACAATCTTCCCGATAAAGAGGGAAGAGTACAGGTGGTTATAAAAGACGAAACCATTTGGTGTACGCAAAAGGCTATGGCAGAGCTTTTCGGTATTGACAAATCGGGTATTAGCCGCCACATAGCCAATATATTTAAAGAGGAAGAATTACAGCAAGACACGACGGTTGCAAAAATTGCAACCGTCGTAAATCGAGGCATAAGAGGCGAGGTTGAAGAGTTGGTTGATTTCTATAATCTTGATATGATTATTGCTGTTGGCTATCGTGTATCTTCTCCAAAAGCTACCAAGTTCCGTCAGTGGGCTACCAAGATTCTTAATGAGTATATCAAGAAAGGCTTTGTGCTTGACGATGAACGCTTAAAACAGGGAACGGCAGTATTCGGAAAAGACTATTTCCGTGAATTGTTGGAAAGGGTACGTTCCATCCGTGCCAGTGAACGGCGTATTTGGCAACAGATTACCGACATATATGCAGAATGTAGTATCGACTATGACAAGAATTCACCTACGACACATGATTTTTATGCCATGATACAGAACCGTTTTCATTATGCCATTACAGGGCAAACGGCAGCAGAAATCATCTACACTAAGGCTGACCATACCCAAGAACACATGGGACTGATCACATGGAAGAATGCTCCCGATGGGCGTATCTTGAAATCGGATGTGTCAATAGCCAAGAACTATTTGCAGGAAAATGAAATCCGTCGGTTGGAACGTGCAGTAACAGGATATTTCGACTATATAGAAGACCTTATAGAGCGTGAAAACACGTTCAATATGGAGCAGTTTGCTGCCAGTGTCAACGAGTTCTTGACCTTCCGCAAATATCAGATATTGCCGGATAAAGGACGAATATCTGCGGCACAAGCCAAGACAAAGGCAGAAAGCGAATATGATATTTTTAATAAGACTCAACGGATAGATTCAGATTTCGATAAACAGATTAAAGGAATGTTGGGAGAATAAAAACGTGGAAAGCAATGGAACTGAAAAAATATAATGCAAATCACACTCAAGTTCTGAAAATAAATCAAATTGTGCGTACAATTTCAGAAACTCACAAATTTGATAAAGACAAACTCATTGCCATAAATACATCTGATGTAGAAAATGGTGTAATGGGTAACGGTACGCTAACTTTTGTAGATGAGCTAAAAGGTCAATTTAAGAAGACCATAGTAAAGGACGATATTTTGTTCAGTGAAATACGTCCTGCTAACAGAAGATTTGCTAAAGTTACAACAAAAAATACTAAAGACTATGTTGTATCTACCAAATTGATGGTATTGCGAAAATATAATGAAGATGTTGATTTAGAGTATTTTTATTATTGTTTGACCAATCAGCCTTTTCTTGATATACTCCAACGAAGAGCCGAAAATCGGATAGGTTCATTTCCACAAATTACATTTGATTTACTTTCGGAATACGCTTTCCCAATACCGCCAATCAGCGAACAGAAAAGAATATCAAGTGTAATATCCACGTTAGACAAAAAAATAGCTCTTAATCGTCAGATAAATCAGAATTTAGAAGCAATGGCAAAACAACTTTATGATTACTGGTTTGTG